>Ga0208937_1000072_pt1 | contig 94775 bp, 88 predicted proteins | sample June2015DPH_11_5_FD_184705 | JGI IMG/M metagenome (GOLD analysis project Ga0208937, IMG submission 184705) | Peatland microbial communities from SPRUCE experiment site at the Marcell Experimental Forest, Minnesota, USA - June2015DPH_11_40... | ecosystem: Environmental > Terrestrial > Soil >... | reverse complement strand
AAGTGGCTTCATAGGCCAACTGCCTACACGAAAAAACCGCACAAGTCTTCCAAAAACAAATCCCCACGTTTTTTTGAAGCATTCACCTCCACAAGAATCACTTGCTCCGAATTTGGAAACACCCTCCGTTGGGATTAACCGTAGCAGACATTTCTTGTCATCCTGACTGACCGCGAGAGGTGGAGCTGAATTAAACATGCCGTGGTGGGTTGAAAAGTTTTCCCACCTTCGCTTTCACCGCTTCATCCATCTTGATGAGTGGCGGCCAGGTGCGTTTGAAACCTTCGCCCGGCAGTTTCTTTGTAGCGTCAATGCCGGAAGTCAGTTGAGGGTTCATGGTTGAGGGTTGAGAGCCGGGTTAGCGGGTGCCGCCGTATAACGAATCGATTTTCCGGCGGATTTCGTCGCTCATTTTTATCAGTGGGGGCCACCCGCGCTTGAATCCCTCTCCCGCCAGCTTCTTTGTGGCGTCAATTCCCAACTTTGTTCCAATTGCCATTTCAGAAGTTGCGTGATCCAGAACGTCCGCCGGTCCTTTTGTAAAAATGGAATCACGCTGAGGATCCGTATTCGCGCAGAGGCGGAACAGGACTTCGCGGGTGTTGTGCACGTCCACGTCGTCGTCCACCACCACGATGTATTTGGTGAACATCATCTGCCCCATGCCCCAAAGGCCGTGCATGATTTTGTAGGCCTGCATCGGGTAGCTCTTTTTGATGCTCACAAAAACAAGATTGTGAAAAACGCCTTCCGCCGGCAGCGCAATGTCCACGATTTCGGGAAAATTCATTTTGAAGACCGGCAGGAACAGCTTCACGCTTGCGCCGCCGATGTAAAAATCCTCCATGGGCGGAATGCCGACAATCGTCGCCGGATACACCGCGTCCTTGCGGTGCGTAATGGCGGTGACGTGAAAAACCGGATACGGCTCAGGCAACGTGTAATAGCCGGTGTGGTCGCCGAACGGTCCTTCCTCCCGCAACGGCTCAGTCGGGTCCACGTAGCCTTCGATGACAAAGTCCGCGTTGGCGGGAACTTCGAGGTCGTTGGTTTCGCATTTGACGAGTTCGACGGATTTTTTGCGGAGATAACCCGCCAGCAGGAATTCGTCGAGGCCGTCCGGCAGCGGTGCGGTGGCGGCAAAGGTGAACACAGGATCGCCGCCGATAAAGATGCTCACGGGCATGCGCGTGCCGGTTTCGTAATAGCGTCGTCCATGCCGCGCGCCGACTTTCTGGAGCTGCCAGTGCATGCCGGTGGTGCGGTTGTCATAAATCTGGATGCGGTACATGCCGACGTTGCGTTCGCCGGTGTCGGGATCTTTCGTCACGACACAGGGCAGCGTGATGAAACGTCCGCCATCGAGCGGCCAGCATTTCTGAATTGGAAGATTCAACAATGTGGCACAGGCCTCTGGCCTGTGAACTGACCCAACTCCCTTCTGCCCACACAGGCTGGAAGCCTGTGCCACGGAAGAATTAGTTGGAATACACAGACCGGAGGTCTGTGCCACGGGCCACGGCTCGGTGCGCGTGGACGGGGCGTCGAACTTCTTCACCACTTCCTTGCATGGGCCGTCCTTGACGAGTTTTGGCTTGGCGTGGCGCAGGTCGAGGGCCTGGCCGAGCAGCTTGATGGCTTCGCGAAAACTCGTCGGCGGCTTGGCCTTCATCAGCGAACCGAGTTCGGCGGCGACTTCGTCCACGGAATTCGCGCCCAGGCTCATGGCCATGCGCTTGTGCGAACCCATCGTGTTGATGGCGAGCGGAAACGGAGAGACTTCGCCGTTGACGGTCGGTTTCTCGAACAGCAACGCCTTGCCTCCATTGGGCGATTTCATTTCGCGGTCGGCGATTTCAGTGATTTCGAGTTCGGTCGCGACGGGCTGGGAAATACGTTTGAGTTCGCCCGCCCGGTCGAGGGCATTGACGAAATCGCGGAAGGATTCAAACGCCATACGCGCGCGAGGCTAACAGAATTGCAGCGGCACGCAATGCGGCGAAATGAAATGGGAATTTGCTTGTTGGAGTTCAGGCTTTAGCCTGTGTCGGCACCGAACAAGCTGAAGCTTGAACTCCAACACGACAAGCTGTCCGCGCTCCGAACCGCCACGGATTTTTTATTTCGGCAGCAAATCGGCGACCATGGCGCGCTCTTCCTTCAATTCGTTGACGGTCGCCTCAATTTTCGCGCGGCTGAAGTCGTTGATGGGCACGCCTTGAACGATTTGCAATCCCTTGCCGTCGCTCCGCACGGGGAACGAGCAAATCAAACCTTTCTCGATGCCGTAGCTGCTGTCAGAACAGAGACAGACGCTGTGCCATTCGCCGGCCGGCGTCAGCTCGATGATGGAGCGGACGCTGTCCACGACGGCATTGGCCGCGCTGGCGGCGCTGGAAAAACCGCGCGCCTTGATGATGGCCGCGCCGCGCTGCTGGACGGTCGAAATGAATTCACCCTTGAGCCACGCTTCGTCCAGGATCGCGGTGGTGGCGGGCTGGCCGTTGATTTTGGCGTTGTAAAAATCGGGGTACTGCGTCGCAGAGTGGTTGCCCCAGATGGCAACGTTGCTGACGGCGGTCACGTCCACGCCGGCTTTTTTGGCGAGCTGCGCCTTGGCGCGGTTTTCATCGAGGCGCGTCATGGCAAAGAACCGGTCGCGCGGAATGTCGGGTGCGTTGTTCATGGCAATCAGACAATTGGTGTTGCAGGGATTGCCAACGACGTGGATACGCACGTCGCGCGCGGCGTTTTTCTGGATGGCCTGGCCCTGGCCGATGAAGATTTTGCCGTTGATGCCGAGCAAATCCTTGCGCTCCATGCCGGCTTTGCGCGGCACGCTGCCGACAAGCAGCGCCCAGTTTACGCCGCGAAATCCTTCGTCGAGATTCGCCGTGGGCACGACGCCCTTGAGCAATGGGAACGCGCAATCATCGAGTTCCATCACCACGCCGCCCAGCGCGGGCAGGGCGGGTTCGATTTCGATCAAATGCAAAATGACGGGCTGGTCCGGTCCGAACATTGCGCCGGAGGCAATGCGAAAGAGAAGGGAGTAACCGATCTGGCCGGCGGCGCCGGTGACAGCAATGTGAATGGGTGTCTGGCTCATAAATAATTTTTACGTGGAGTATTATGTTGAGGCGTTTGGTGGTGCGCAAGCGCGGAACTCCAAACTCGTGCCGGGCACTGTCCCCGTAGCGGCAGCCGTTGCTGGCTGCCGTATCACCCGGACTCCTGCCTGCCGGCAGGCAGGTCCAGCCGGGTCGTCTGATGTGGAAGCGAGGTCATGATGTGGGTTCGGTTTTGTGGCCCGGGCGGCAGGGATGCCGCCGGATACGGCAGGCAGGATGCCTGCCGCTACAGGAATGGTGGCGGGGTCGAAGCGGCCTTTCAACTCCCGTCGCAAAGATTTTTTTCTTGGCAAAAAATTTATTCGGCGTAGATACAGACTGTTCTTTGAAAAGGATGAACGTTGTTCATCCGTCATCGCAGTCAAATGTCTGGGAACCCGGTGAAAATCCGGGACGGTTGCGCCACTGTAACGGCTACAAATTCCCAAGGCCACTGTTCCGCAGTGCGGGACGGGAAGGCGGGAAGGCGGTTTGAGGCCGAAGTCAGGATACCGGTTTGGCTGTGCTCGTCTGGTTGAAACAGTTGAGAGTTGAAAGTTGAGAGTTGAGAGTTGAAAGCGTAAAAATGCATTCCCCTCAACCCTCAACCAATAACGCTCAACCAATCAACCAACTTCTCCGTCAAAGAGAAGGATGAGGCCAGCCTGTCGAACTGTTTTTGACAGGATTCGCTGAATGCCTTCATTCTCCGTTTTGCCGGGGTTTGAAGGTTTTTTTGTTGTGGAGCAGGCTTTCCAGCCTGCGGGTTCGGGCGACTTTTCCGCCTTCGCGGCGCGCCAAAGCGCCGCCCCGGCGCGACAGCGGCCAGTCGCCAGTTCTTGAGACACGGGACAGGAATGTCCCATGAACCCGCAGACAAGAATGTCTGCGCTACCAAACATCTTCCTTCCCCGCGCTGGTCTCTCAATCGCAAATCCGTTCCGCGATTTTTCGCGAAACCAAATTGAAGGATCAGCACATGAAAAAAGTCTTGTTCGTTTCGCTGGCGCTGGCCGGCCTGTTCGTCTTGTTCGCAATGCGCTCCGGTGCGACCGTCATCACCGAAGATTTTTCCACCGATCCCCGGCAAAATGGCTGGCAGATTTTCGGCGACACCAACCTGTTCCAGTGGAATTCGACGAATCAAAACCTCGAAGTCACCTGGGATTCATCACAACCGAACAGTTATTTTTATCATCCGCTCGGTACGGTCGTCACGCGCAACGACGATTTCAGCGTTGCGTTTGATTTGCAATTGAATGACGCGGGTACTGGCGGCTACGGTTTTGAACTGGCCATCGGTTTTTTGAATCTGGCGGAGGCCACAAGCACAAACTTCAATCGCAGCACCGGTGAAAATTCGCCTGATTTGGTCGAGTTCACTTTTTTCCCAGCCACCGCCTACTCCGAGTCAACCGTGTGGCCTGTCTTTGTAGATACAAACAGTGACTTCAATTGGAATGATGCCGGTGATTACGCCATTTACGCGCCAACGCCTGGCGACTGGTATCACATCGTGATGACTTACACCGCGTCAAACCAGACGATGGTGACGACGATGACGAATTTCGAGCAGACTTCCGGCGTGACCATCATTGATCCACTGGACTTGACCAACACCAATTATCCTTTCACCGACTTCCGGGTGGACACGATTTCCATCAACAGCTATCAGGACGACGGCTGGGGTGATTCCCTTTACGCGCAAGGTGTCATGGATAATTTCGTCGTCACCTTGCCGCCGCCGCCCATTCAAAACCTGACCGGCGCGTTCAGCAACGGGACCTGGCAGGTGCGATTTTCCGGCCAGAGCGACTGGCTCTACACTTTGGAGCGCACGACCGATTTTCAATCGTGGACGGATGTTTCGCCCGTAACTTCCGGCAACGGAACCAATTTATTTTTGTCGGACACCAATCCGCCGGCAGACAAGGCATTTTACCGCATCAGCGCTGAAAGACCATGAAAAAAACAGCCGAGAGTCGAGGGTCGAGAGTCGAGCGCCGAAATTCAGCGACGCGCGGCGCTTCTTGCTCTCGACTCTCGACCCTCGACCCTCGACTCCGAGCATTCACACTCATCGAACTCCTCATCGTCATTGCCATCATCGCAATTCTCTCGGCGATGCTGTTGCCGGTTTTGGGCAAAGGCAAATTGTCCGCGCAAAGCGCGGAGTGCATGAGCAATTTGCGCCAGCTTGGAATCGCGGCGGAATTGTATTGGGACGACAACGGCGGGAACTGTTTCAGTTACGTCTTTGCCCCGACCAATTATGGCGCAATTTACTGGTTTGGCTGGATTGGTCCGGGGGCGGAAGGCCAGCGCCCGTTTGATCTGTCCTCTGGCGCGATGTATCCGTATCTCAATGGCAGCGATGTGCGGCTCTGTCCCTCGCTGGGATATGCACTCGCACAATTTAAACTGAAGGCTGACAGCGTAGTGTTCAGTTACGGCTACAATTTTTACCTTTCGACGCCAACCGGAAAACCGCCGATCAATGGTTCAAGGCTTCGCCAAACGGCTCAAACCGCGTTGTTCGCCGACGCGGCGCAGGTGAACAATTTTCAAGCTCCCGCTTCATCCGCAAATCCGATGCTCGAAGAATGGTATTACCTGGATTTGGAAACAAATTATTCCAGCGCCAACAATTATCCCAATGGCCATTTCCGTCATTCGCAAAAGGCCAACGTCATTTTTGCCGACTACCATGTGGGAATGGAAAGCATGATCCCCGGCTCGGTGGACAAAAGATTGCCATACCAGTTTGTCGGCCAGTTGCGTCCGAAAATTTTGCAGCTGCCGTGACGGTTGGAGTTCACGTTTTAGCGTGTCCCTGTGTTGAACAATCCCGCCCGGCGGGATTGAACTCCAACTAGGCGCCGATCTGTTTCTGGATTGCGGCGCAGATTTTCTGCGACCATTTTTCCAAAACCTTTGCGTCGCGGCCTTCGAGGAGCAAGCGCGCCTTTGGCTCCGTGCCCGAATAACGCAGCAGCAAACGACCGCCCTGCTTTTTCAATTCCACCCCGGCGGCGCCAACCAATTGGGCAACTCCATCGAGCTGCTCGAACGGCTTTTTCTCGCGCACGCGGACGTTGGTGATGAGTTGCGGAAAGCGCGTCCAGCATTTCGCCAGTTTTGAGAGCGGCATTTGTCTGGCCTTCACGATGCGCAGTATTTGCAGCGCGGCGACGAGGCCGTCACCGGTGGTGCCAAAATCGCGGAAAATCAGGTGGCCGCTCTGCTCGCCGCCAAAGTTGAAGCCGTGGCGCAGCATCTCATCAATCACATTCCGGTCGCCGACGGCAGTGCGAATGACCCGGCCGCCGGCGGATTTGACGGCAGCCTCCAAACCGGCGTTGCTCATCACGGTGGTAACCAGGGTCTTTTCGGCGAGCGTTTTATGCGCCAGCATGTCGAGCGCGGCGATGGCCATGATGTCGTCGCCATCAATCAAATTGCCCTTTTCGTCGCACAGCAGCACGCGGTCGGCGTCGCCATCGTGCGCGATACCGAGCTGCGCCCTGTGTTCGACGACTCTGCGGCACATCACTTCGGGGTGCATCGAACCGCAATCCTGGTTGATGTTCATGCCGTTGGGCTGGTTGCCGTAAACCATGACTTCCGCGCCGAGTTCGCGCAGCACACAGGGCGTGGATTTGTAGGCCGCGCCGTGCGCACAATCCACGACGATGCGCACCCCTTCGAGCGTCAGGCCGCGCGGAAAACTGGCCTTGGCAAATTCAATGTAACGTCCGAGCGCGTCGTCAATACGGACCGCCTTGCCGACGGCGTCGGCCGTTGGACGGATGTTTTCAATCTTACCGCTGAAAACCAAATTCTCGATTTCGTCCTCGATTTTGTCGTCGAGCTTGTAGCCGTCGGCGCGGAAGAATTTGATGCCGTTGTCGGCGTAAGGATTGTGCGAGGCGGTGATGACGATGCCCGCGTCGGCGCGCAGGCTGCGCGTCGCGTACGCCACGCCCGGTGTCGGCAACGGCCCGATGAACAGCACGTCCACACCCATCGAAAGGATGCCGGACGAAATCGCGTTTTCGAGCATGTAGCCGGAAAGCCGGGTGTCCTTGCCGATGACGATTTTGTGTCTGCCGCGACCGCGTGACTGGTGTTCCAGGTTTTTGAAAACGTACGCGGCGGCGCGGCCCAGTTTGAGCGCGGTCTCGGCGGTGACGGGTTCAACGTTGGCTGTGCCGCGGACGCCGTCCGTGCCGAATATTTTTTGGGGGGAACTCATGGTTTTTTATCCGGCGGCGGCGGAACGATCACGCCCACTTTGGGCGGGTCAACACTCACCAGCGTCACCCCGGGCGGGGCGGAAACATCCACCGGCACATGTAAATCCCGTTCCGGCCCGATGTCTGTCAGATTAACAACCGCGTGAACCTGGTCGGCCTGGAGCCTGGCCATGTCTTCCGCCGAACCACTGACCGTGACTTTTACTGTCAGGGGCGCCACCCGAAAATCGCGGACATCCGCCGCGGTAGAAACAACGCGCACCGGCAAATTGCCAAAGGTGACCGTGTTCCCACCCGCCAACCCGGAGGGGGCTCCCGGCTCTTCGTAAATTTTATGAACGGTCAGCCAGATGGCCACCGCCAGAAACAGCGAGAACAATTTCCAGCCGAAATCTTTTGTGACCCAATCGCGCATTGCCATAAAATTCAATTGGCGGTTTGCTTGAGCGCCGGGCGCGGTTCATTTTTGGTGATGACGACCGGACCGGGCTTGTGCCGTTCGCTGAGACGCAGCCGCAGCCATTCGACGCCGTGGCGTGATTTGGCCGGTTGCACCAGCACGGAAGTCAGGAACGCGCGCAATTCCTCCAGCGACACGCCGCGCACCAACTGGCCCTTGTAAGCGTGCGAAATCATCCCCGTTTCCTCGGACACGACCACGATGACCGCGTCGGTTTCCTCGCTCAACCCAATCGCCGCGCGGTGCCGGGTGCCGAGCGATTTGTTCAAATCCGACCGCTGGGTCAGCGGGAAAATGCACGCGGCATAGGCAATGCGGTCGCCCTTGATGATGACGCCGCCATCGTGAATCGCGTTGTTTGGGAAGAAAATCGTTTCGAGCATTTCCGGCGTGGCGTCACAATCCACGCGGATGCCGGACTCGACGGCTTCCTGAAGCTGGATGGATTGTTCGATGGCGATGAGCGCGCCGATTTTCACGTCGGCGAGGCGCTCGACGGTCTGGATGATGACCTCGATGCTTTCGCGCTGTTCACTCACGCTGACAAAGAGCGGCAAATTGCCGAGTTCAGCCAGCATCCGGCGCAATTCCGGTTGAAAAATAATCAGGACGGCCACGGCGAAAAACGCCGAGAACGTGCCGAGCAGCCAGCGCAACACCTTCAAATCGAGGATCGTGGTGACCAACGCGAGCGCCAGCAGCAACACGACAAAACCGATGACCACCGGCCAGCCGCGCGTCCCGCGCAAAAAACGGAAGATGTAATAAATGACCACCGCGAGGATTAAAATTTCCAGCGCGGCACGCCAACCCTCACCATTCTGGAGGTAGTTCCACATCATTTTTTTGTCCCGGCCAGCACGGCTTCCGTCATCCGCACCGCCTGGACCGTTTCCGCCACGTCGTGCGTCCGGATGATTTGCACGCCCGATTCGACCGCCAGAGTCGCACACGCGAGTGACGCTGGCAACCGTGCGTTCACATCCGCGCCCAACAATTTTCCGATGAAAGATTTTCGGGAAACGCCGAGCAGCAGCGGACGCTGCCACTTTGTAAAACTCCGCAAGGCCGCGAGCAACTGTAAATTGTGCCCGGGCGTCTTGCCAAAACCGATGCCGACATCCAGCACCACCCGGTCAGCCGTCACCCCGCGGGCGTTCAATTTTTTCAGCCGCCCGCCAAAAAATTCGCCGACTTCCCGAACCACGTCCGCATAGACCGGATTCGTTTGCATCGTTTGCGGCGTGCCTTGCGCGTGCATGCAAATGTAACCCGCGCCAAATTCCGCCACAACCCTCCACATCGCATCGTCTTCGCGCTGGGCCGCCACGTCGTTGACGATGCTGGCGCCGGCCTGCAATGCGGCGCGGGCGACGGTGGGTTTCACCGTGTCAATCGAAAGGGGGATTTTGACGCGCGACACCAGTTGTTCGACCACCGGTATTACACGGTGCAATTCCTCGGTTTCGCCGACCGGTTCCGCCCCGGGGCGAGTGGATTCGCCGCCGATGTCGAGAATTTCCGCGCCTTGCGTGACCAGTTCAAGCGCGTGCGCGACGGCCTTGGCCGGATCCAAAAATTTTCCGCCGTCGGAAAAAGAGTCGGGCGTGACGTTGACGACACCCATGACGAGTGCCGGCCGCGGAAAAACGAATTCAAACTGTCGGGCGTGGAAAAAGATTTTGCTGGCAGCGGACACGGCTGGATTATGAACGGATTGGGGCCAATCGCACAAGCGCATCCGTCGCCGCCTTGTGCGATCAAACTTTGGTTTTGAAGTATTTGATTGTCTGCGTCAACCCGCTGGCCAGCGGGACTTTTGGTTCCCACCCGAGGATTTTCCGCGCGCGGGTGATGTCGGGCCGGCGTTGTTTCGGGTCATCCTGGGGTAGCGGCTTGAAGACGATTTTGCTGTGCGATTTTGTGGCGTGGATGATTTGCTGCGCAAACTGCAGCATGGTCATTTCGTTCGGATTGCCAATGTTCACCGGCAAATCGTAGTTGCTCATCATCAGGCGATAGATGCCTTCGATCAGGTCGGACACATAACAAAAGCTGCGGGTCTGCCGGCCCCGGCCAAAAACGGTAACCGGTTTGTTTTTGAGCGCCTGGCTGATGAACGCAGGCACGACGCGGCCGTCGTTGAGCCGCATGCGCGGGCCGTAGGTGTTGAAGATGCGGACGATGCGCGTTTCGACCTGGTGCTCGCGATGATAGGCCATGGTCATGGCTTCGGCGAAACGCTTGGCTTCGTCATAGCAGCCGCGCGGGCCGATGGTATTGACGTTGCCCCAGTAATCCTCGGTTTGCGGATGGACGAGCGGATCGCCGTAAATTTCCGAGGTGGAGGCGATGAGAAAACGCGCATTTTTCTCCTTGGCGAGGCCGAGCGCCTTGTGGGTGCCGAGGGAACCGACCTTAAGCGTTTGAATCGGCAGCTCCAGATAATCAATCGGGCTGGCGGGCGACGCGAAGTGCCAGACGTAATCCACCGTCTCGTTCAGAAAGAGGAATTCGGTGACATCCTGCTGGATGAATTTGAAGTCCGGGTTGCCGGCCAGATGGGAAATGTTGTCCACCGAGCCGGTGACGAAATTGTCAATGCCAATGACCTTGTGGCCGCGCGCCAGGAGCAAATCGGCCAGGTGCGAACCAAGAAACCCGGCGGCGCCGGTGACGACGGAGGTGGGTTGCTGTTTTTTCATTCAGGGCAAACTGGCATTTCACTTTGCGCCCGTGCCGATGAGCACGGCGGGGATGGTGCGGACGAGGATTTTCAAATCGAGCCACAACGACCAGTTGTCAATGTATTCGAGATCAAGACGCACCCAGTCTTTGAAATCGGAAATTTGATTGCGGCCGCTGATTTGCCAGAGACAGGTCAAACCGGGCTTGACGCTGAGGCGGCGGCGGTGGGCCAGATTGTCAAAACGCTTCACTTCGTCCACCGGCAACGGGCGCGGACCGACCAGGCTCATTTCGGTGCGGAGCACGTTGTAAAGTTGCGGCAACTCGTCGAGACTGTAACGCCGGAGCCATTTGCCGATGGGCGTGATGCGCGGGTCATTGGTGACCTTGAAAACGGGGCCGCTCATTTCATTCATGGCTTCCAATTCGCTTTTGAACTGCTCAGCGTTGGTGACCATGGTGCGGAATTTGTAAAGCGTGAAGGGCGAGCCGTTGAGTCCGGAGCGCTGCTGGCGGAAAAAAACCGGCCCGGGCGAAGTGAGTTTGATGAGGATGGCCAGAATCACGAACAGCCAGGACAAGGAGATCAGCAAAAACAACGCCCCGATAAAATCCATGCACTGCTTGGCGACGCCCTGCCAGGAGGTTTCCGGCGCCGTGCGAAAGACCAGCAAGGGATGGCCGAGCAATTCGTCGAAGCGCGCGCGTGAAATTTGCGTTCCAAAAAAATCGGCGACCAGCCAGGCTTCAACGCCTTCGAGTTCGCAGGTTTTGATGGCGATTTCGACCTGTTCGAAATAGGTGTGCCGCGCGCTGATGATCACCCCGCTCACTGAATGCTCATGGAGCATGTGCGCGAGCTGTTGCACCGGGGTTTCGCCGAGGCTCAATTCGCCCACCACTTCAATGCTGGCGTCCGATTTCAACTTCAGTTCATGTTTGAGCCGCGCGATTTCGTTGTGCGTGCCGATGAGGATGAACCGGCGCTGGTATTGAGACTGGCCGAACTTGCTGCGCAACGCCCACCGCACCAGTTCCTCCTTCAGATAGATCAGGATGAAACTGATGACGCCAAAAAACATCATCACGACGCGCGGCGAAATAAAGTGGAGGGTGTACATGACCAGCACCAGGCCGATGGTCGTGATGAAGCATCCTTTGAAGAGGGGCCAGAAAATGTCCCGCCGCGGGCCAGGGGCCGGCCGGTCGTAAAAACCCTGCGATTCAAGAATCAACGGCCCGGCAACAACCACGGGGAAGTAAAGCCAGACGACATTCCCCAATACGTCGGGTGGAATCGGGTCGAGGCTCAGCCACGCGATGACTTGCGGGTTGTCGCGCAACGCATACGCAATCCAGAAGCTCACCGCGAACAGACAGGCATCCACCACCTGGTGGATTTGCGTTCGAATCTGGCGTTCACGTCGCGACATGACTTTTTAACTCCAATCGCAGGGTATTTTTAAGGATAGACAACTTGCGGGTAAATTCAAATGTTTTAACCGTCAACGTTTGATGGGAGGCAATTGATATTCCGGCACCGAGGCGGCAATTAATTTTCCCATGCGCTCAAACGCGGCGTCTTCCTGACCCGGTGCGCAGACGGCAAAACAGGAAATATAAGCCCAGCGTTGCAACACCCCGGTGCATAAAAGGTCTTTCACCAGATGACACTGGAGTTGAACGTTACCCGTGGCCTGCTCGTTGTCTGCGACAAACCAAAACACATAAACCCCCCTTATTTCCTGTTTCTGACCTTCAGGGGTTGCGACCGTCTTGCTGATCACCCATTTCATCACCGGCAGTTCATAATGTGGCATGCCGTCTATTGGAATTTTGACCTCGGTTTTTTTATCAATGCTCCAGCCCTGTCCCAGCAGGCAGTATTCCGGCCGGTGAATGCTCGTGCGGTCTGCGCCCATCAAAATGACGGTGGTGCTGACTCCAAAACCATCGGGTGCCTGATAGAAACGCCTGGCATAACTGGTGTCTTTTGGGAAATAACCCAGTTCAACTTCCGATTCCGGCACATTGGTGGAGGTGAAGTCGGGAACGCGCTCCGGCAAATCAATTTTCATCATCGTGCTTCCGGGAATGGGGATCGCTTTGATGCCCGGTTTGCCAAGCCGCTGGTGTCCCTTGAGCCAGATCAATGCACTGGCTGTGCCCGCCAGCAACGCGAGCACGACAAAAAGAATCAGCCATTTTTGATATTTCATGGATGTCCCTGCTCCGCTGACTCGTCTGCCCCCCACCACATTTCCATCAGCCGCCCGACGACGAGCAGCCCGATAATCGCCGGAAGATACGGGACGAGGCTGAAAACGCCGCTTTCGTGAACGTAGTTGCCCCACTTCTGCCCGCCGATTTCCGCCGCAATGATGATGAAGAGCATCCGCGCCAAATTTCCCAAAACGGCGAACGGGAACGCCAGCGCCATGAGAAAAAGCCGTTTCCACGCCGATTGAAATGTGATGAAACCGTAAATCGTGGCCAGCAGAAAAATCGCGATGAGACTCCGGATGCCGCTGCACGCCGCGGCAACTTCATATTGGTAAGTGCCTGATGGATCGATCAGTCGCACCCCGTCTCGCATCACGCCGATGCCCACAATATGCGCCGCCACCGCCGTCAACCAGCTCACCAGCAATTGTAACGGAACAGTAATGAACTTGGCTTGATCGCCCAAAGGAATCGAAAAAACAAAAAGGAAGAACGGGAAAAAACTTTTCCGCAGCCATTCGCGCCCCCAAGCCAGCCCCATCAAACCATAAATCCCGGTGAACAGCGCCACGATGGAGATGCGCGGCTGTTGCAGGACATAACCCAATATGTGCAGCATCATTCCCGCGATGAGAAGCAGCAGCCCGGGCCACCAAATATTGAATGACGACGCAAGCAGCTTCTTCCGCTTCCACCAAAACAGCCCGACGACCAGAAACGGGATGAAATTGCCGTGGGCATCATCATTGGCCGAGCCGCCGGAACTCCGATACGCCTCATGCATCCAGGAAAACAGTGATGGCGTGTGAATGTAACCCAGAATGGAATTGCCCATAAACTGAAACAGCGCCAGCCAGGCGGCCAGCAACCAAAAGAAAAAAAACTTGTTCGGCAGCCGACGCCAGCAGTCCATTGAATCCTGCCAGAAGTTCAAAGGCGGGCTGTTATTTTGATTTCCGTTCATTTATGTGGTAATTCCAGTCTTGAGATAACCAAACGGCCGCTTTTACTCAAACAAAATCGTTGACGTTGGCGGTGCGAGCCGATATTTGCGATGGATTCGTGGTGCAAAATGCCTCGTCAACATATCTGGTCACGGGCGGAGCCGGTTTTATCGGTTCTCATCTGCTGGATGCCCTGCTGGCCAACCCCGCGACCCGGGAAGTGAGGGTTTTGGATAATTTTTCCTCCGGCCGGCGGGAACATTTGGCCCAACACGCCAGCCAGCCAAAGCTCAAGGTAAACACCCTCGATCTTCTGGATTTTCCAAAAGTGCTGCCGTATTTCCAAGGCGTTGACCAGGTTTTCCATCTGGCGGCCAATCCAGACGCTCGTTGGGGAATCGAAAATACCCGGCTGGACCTCGAGCAGGAAACCATTGCCACTTACAACGTCCTCGAAGCCATGCGACAAAACCATGTGCCGCGAATTGTCTTTTCGAGTTCCGGGACCGTGTATGGCGACGTGGGCACCACAGTGACACATGAAGGCCTGGGACCGTGCCTGCCGATCAGTCTTTACGGGGCGGGCAAGGCGGCTTCAGAGGCGCTCATCACGGCCTTCTGCGCCACGTTCGGATTGCGCAGCATCATCCTGCGGTTCGGGAACATCGTCGGCGAACGCACCACTCACGGAGCCATTTATGACTTCATCCGGCAGTTGGCAAAAAATTCCAGTGACTTGAAAGTGTTGGGCAATGGTCTTCAGGCAAAACCTTATGTGTATGTCCGCGATTTGGTCGGCGGGTTGATGTTTGCCGCACAACGCTGTTCCGAATTGGAGCCGTCGAAATTTGACGTCTTCAATCTCGCGCCGGACGGGGCCACCTCGGTGCGTTTCATCGCCGACGAGCTCGTGAAGCAACTCGGACTCAAAGGCCGGACGGCGATTCATTACGGGAATTCCGCCGCCGGCTGGCCCGGAGACGTGCCTCAGTCGAGAATGGATTCGTCAAAACTCCGCCGCGCCGGTTTTGCCTTGCCGCGAAATTCAGATGAAGCCTTGCAATTGGCCATCAGTCGCATCATCGAATGGCTGACAAAACGCACCGGGGCTGAAGACGACCTGAAGTTGCCGCGCGAGGCTTCACCCCAAATTGCCGCGGCTTGAATCCGGCGGCGTAGAACCCTTCCGATTCTATTCCAGCGAATACTTTTTCAGCCCGGAAAGCTGCCCGGCAATTTTGACCACGAATAGCGGATTGTTCCGTATATACCGTTTCGCCAGCCGTCCCGGTTCCTGACACAAGCGATAGAACCACTCCAGTCCGGTCCGCTGCATCCAACGCGGCGCCTGTTTGACGCGCCCGCTATGAAAATCGAATGCCGCGCCAACGCCAATCATCAGCGTCACCTCCAGTCGCGGCAGAAATTCGGCCATGAATTTTTCCTGTTTCGGCGTGCTCAAGCCGACCCACAGAATGTCCACTTGCGCCGCGTGGATCATTTCCTGCAATTGAAGCTCCTCCCCGGCGTTGAGTGGACGAAACGGCGGCGCGTAACAGCCGGCAACTTGCAGGCCCGGAAACCGCTTCGTCAAATTGTCGCGCAATTTTTCCGCCACCCCCGGCGCCCCGCCGAAAAAAAAGTGGCGGCATGGATTTTTTTGGCTCCATTCGCACACGTCCAACATCAAGTCCGGCCCGTACACGCGGCTCATTTCACGGTGGCCGCGCAGCCAGCCCATCCAGACCATCGGCATCCCGTCCGGCGTGCAGAGAAAAGCCTGATTCAGAATGCGCCGGAGCGTGGCATCTACTTGCGCCTCCATCACCCCATGCACGCCAGTCACGCAAATGTAGCCCTTGCGCCGTGCGCATACCGCGTCGCCGATGGCTGTCAGCGCCGTACGCAAATTGAGGACGCTGATGCCGACGCCGAGGACGTTGACTCGTTCAATGGCCATGGGAATTCAAATTACGCGCCGGGCAGGATACACAATAAAAATTAAAACGCCAGCCGAAGCGGCGGGGCATCCATTGGCCACGAATCGGAAAGTCGCGCCGGCCTCTGGTCTGGGTGGTGATTGGATTTCACAGGCGGGACACCGGCGCCACTTTCTCAAGGCGAGGCATCACCAGCCGAACCCCGCGTGCAAAAAAAACTTTCTTTCAACCCCGCCTTCGTGCAAGTTTAGGTTGAAATCGCGTCTGTATGAAGCTGCTTGTATTCGCCCATGTGCCGCCGCCGCACCACGGCCAAAGTTACATGGTTCAACTCATGTTGAAAGGCTTCGGCGGCGATTGCCGCAAATCCAGGAACAAATCAGGGGCGCGCAACATCTATGGCATTGATTGTTACCACGTTGACGCGCGTTTTTCCAAAAGTCTCGCCGATATCGGCGAACTCCAAATCGGCAAAGTCCCGTTGGTTTTGTTTTATTGCCTTCAGGCAATTTGGTGCCGGTTCCGTTACGGTGTGACCAGTTTTTATTATGTGCCCGCCCCCGGCAAGTCCGTTGCGCTTTACCGCGACTGGCTGGTCATGTTCGTCTGCCGGCCGTTTTTCAAGGAAATCATTTTGCACTGGCACGCCGCCGGTCTGGCCAAATGGCTTGAAACGTCCGTCCAAATCCGCACCCGGGCCGTGACTTATCACGCATTCAAACAAGCCAGCCTCAGCATCGTCATCTCCAATTACAACGTCGCCGACGCGGAAAAACTTTTGCCGCGGCGCATTCGCGTCGTTAGCAACGGCATTCCCGATCCGTGCCCGGATTTCAGGAAATCCATTTTGCCACGGCACCAGGCGCGTTTTGCCGCGCGCGCGAAATTGTTCGCAAACGAACCGCTCAACCCCGGCGATCTCGAAAAGACCGGCGGCGATCCACAAGTGGTGAGGGTTTTGTATCTCGCGCATTGCACCCGCGAGAAAGGGCTGTTCGCCGCCGCGCAGGCCGTCCTGGCCGCCAACCAAATTTTGTCGGCGCGACAATCACCCGTGCGAATGAAACTGTTTGCCGCCGGCAGTTTTGTCATCAACGAAGAAAAAGCGGAATTCGACCAATTGCTGAAAAATCCTGAATTCAACCACGCCGTAAATTATCTGGGATTTGTCTCGGGCGCGGAAAAGGAACGCGCCTTGCGCGAGGCGGATCTGTTTTGCTTTCCAACCCGCTATATCGGTGAAAACCAGCCGGTAAATTTGATTGAAGCCATGGCTTTCGGCCTGCCCATCGTGACCACGCGCTGGCGTTCGCTGCCCGAAATGCTGCCGCCGAATTATCCCGGCCTCGTGGATTCGCAATCACCGGAGCAAATCGCCGCCGCGCTGCTCCGGTTGATGAATGAGCGGTCTGGCGAAACCGCGCGCGAAAATTTCCTGGGCCGGTTCACCATCGAATGCCATCTGGAAAACCTGGCTCGGGCCTTTCACAGCCTGGAGACCGCCGCACTGGCCTCGCCGCCGGCGGCGCAAAATTCCCGGACCGCGACCCCGCGCAACATCTGATTCCGTCAGCATCTCCGAACCGGCGCCGGTACTCGGTTGTAAAGCAACACTGTATCTGCATGACCACCGGAGCGCGAGTTGTCCCAACTCGCAGCAGTTCCATTCGTGGAGCCCGGTTCATAGAAAGTTTCCAACCTGCTCCCGCATTTGCCGGTGCTGCGGCTTGGGACAAGCCGCGCTCCATCGGCTAACGCCATGCCGCGCTGCGCTTCTTTGCGGCCCTTTCCCTGCCGGCATCCGGGATAAAGCTTTGCGAAACCGCCGGCGGCAATTATTCTGGTTCCATTGAAAATCGGCCTGCTCCAACTCAACTCGACCGTCGGCGACTTTGCCGCGAACCGGCAAAAGCTCATCGCCGGTTACGAAAAAGCTCGCGCCCTCGGCGCGGAATTTGTCATCGCGCCGGAATTGTTTCTCTGCGGCTACCCGCCGCGCGATCTGCTTCTGCGCGCCGATTTTGTTGACGCCAATCTTGCGGCACTCGCGGATACGGCAAAAAGTGTTGGGGCCATCCCGTTTTGTGTTGGTTGCGTTGACGAAAATTCCGAACGTCCCGGACGCGCGCTCCGCAATTCCGCCGCCGTTTTGCAAAACGGGAAAATTGTCTGGCGCACGCACAAAAGCCTGCTCCCGACTTACGACGTTTTTGACGAAGACCGCTATTTTGAACCGGCCAAAGGCATCACCCCTTTTGAGTTCAATGGCCGCAAACTCGGCATCACCCTTTGCGAGGACATCTGGAACGACGAGGATTTCTGGCCGGAACGCCTTTACCGTCGCGACCCGATCAAGGAACTCATCGGGCAAGGCGCGGAAATCATCCTTAACCTTTCCGCGTCGCCGTGGCATGCCGGCAAGGAACGCACGCGGCTGGCGATGCTCCAGCGCGTGGCGCGCGACGAGCGCGTGCCGCTGGCGCAGGTCAATCTCGTCGGCGCGAACGACGAATTGATTTTCGACGGCCACAGCGTCGCGCTGGATGCGCGGGGCGAAGTCATCGCGCTTGGAAAAGGATTTGAAGAAGATGTTTTTGTGGCGGATTTGGAGGCGGAAGTCCACAGCCCACAGTCCCCAGTCCCCAGTCACTCGAATTTCCCGCCGCGTGAGCACCAATTGTTTGCCGCGCTGTCGCTCGGCATTCGCGATTACGTTCACAAATGCGGTTTTAAGTCGGTGATTGTCGGGTTGTCCGGCGGCATTGACTCCGCGCTCGTGGCCGTGCTTGCGACGGAGGCGCTGGGCCCGGACAAAGTTCTGGGTGTTTCGATGCCCGCGCGTTATTCGAGCGAAGGCAGTTTGAGCGACGCCAGGGCGCTCGCGAAAAATCTTGGCATTCGTTACGAAATTTTGCCGATTGAACCCGTTTTTCAATCGGTTGAAAAACAACTGGCGAAGGTTTTTGCCGGGACCAAGCCAAACGAGGCCGAGGAAAACGTCCAGTCGCGGCTGCGCGGCGTCACGTTGATGGCGCTGTCGAACAAATTTGGGGCGCTGGTGCTGACGACCGGCAACAAGTCGGAAATGGCCGTCGGTTATTGCACGCTTTACGGCGACATGTGCGGCGCGCTGGCGGTGATCGCGGACGTTTTCAAAACGGACATTTACAAACTGGCGCGCTGGGTCAACTCCGACCATGCGTCGGGTGCGGGACGCGGAAAAGTTATCATTCCCGAAGCTTCCCTCACCAAGCCGCCGAGCGCGGAGTTGCGGCCCAACCAGAAGGACCAGGATTCGCTGCCGCCCTACGAAACGCTGGACCAGATTCTGGACGCCTATGTCGTGAAAAATTTGAGCAAGGAGGAAATCATCCGGCGGGGCTTCGACGCGGCGGTGGTCAACGACGTGATCAACAAGGTCACGTTCAGCGAATACAAACGCCGCCAGGCCGCGCCGGGATTAAAAGTGTCGCCGCGCGCCTTCGGCATGGGCCGGCGCATTCCCATCGCGCAGAAATTCCGGCCGGCGCGCTGAACCGGTTTTGCTCCCGGAAAAATTCCCCGCCGTTGAAATCACCTACGTATTGACGGGGTCAGGCAGTGGTTGTGATCGTAGTTGCGGGAAGAGAACAGAATGTTTCCCTTGCGGATGCGGTCAATCAGCAGGATGACGACCAGGGCGATGGCAAAGCGCATGATGAAATTCCACCCGAAAACCGCCGCCAGTCCGTGGCTGGGATTGGCGGAATATTCCTGCAGCGAGGCAACCATCATTCCCACCAGCACACCGGCAATGCCCCAGCGGAGATTCAGCATCAGCGTCAGTATCATGCAGGGCAGAATATAAAGCGGCAGAAAAGTCATGTGCGGGTCGGTGACGTAGTCCAGCGCCGCCACGATCAGGAACAACAGGCCGCTCGCCAGCACCACCGCCCAGTTCTCGGTGAATTTCCCGGGCGGGTGGTCCGGCGCAGCGTGACGACGGAAGAGTTTTTTTTGCTTGTGGACTTGTCCCATGAACAGGACGCACATTTGCATGGTGAGGAAGCGCATGCACATGTTCCAAAACATCACTTCCGGTTTGTAGCCTGTACCCTTTGCGCTCGCAACCAGCGGCCCGGCCACCGCCGCTGCGGTCGCGATTAGTACCCCCCAGCGCCGGTCAATTTTCCAGGTCAGCAGCGCGCAGGGAACCAGGTAAAACGGCAGGAACAGCAGATGCGCCTTTGTGAAATATTGCGCGGTGGCCACGCCTGCCAGCATCAGCCCGGCCAGCAGGATGACTGGCCAATGGCGCAGAAATTGGGTGCGCAACAAGGACTGGTCCTTGACCATCAGGCTCGGTTCCCAAAACAGGTTGCTCAACTGGGCGGCGGCAGATTTCAACTGGAAGACGGCACCGGCCCAAAAGCCGGAGCTGGGTATTTCTGTCGGCGCGGTTGCGGGAACGGGCGGTGTCATTTGCCAGTGGTCGGATAGCAGTTCAAACAATTCCGCCGTCTTTTTCCCGCCTTCCTTCGGTTTGATGACCCATTTTTGATGGAGCAAATACGCGAGCAGCAGCGGCTGGGCAAAGTCGTTGATGCCGGCCTCGACGGCGTATTTTTTGAACCGGTCGGAATGCAGCAGTTGTTCCACCTCGGCGGCGACGCGTTCAACCGAAAGCCGCCGGGCGAGGATGGCGGTCTGCACGAAGAAATGAAACCAGTCCCAGCCGGGAATGCCTTGCAACCGGCCGCGTTCCCAGTCGAAGACCTGCAGGTTTCGCGCGTTGACGGCGCGGATGTTCCAGGGCGCAAAATCGCCGTGGTAAAGCGTGGTGCGGACGGTTTTTCCCGCCAGCGCCGCGCTCAAAACCTGCCACGTGCCTGAATTGGCCTTGGCAGCTTCGGCTGCCAGATCGCGCCAGTTTTCCAGGCCGGCGAGCGGCACCGGCGGACCGGGATTGAGCCAGACGTGAAACAGGCGTTCCACCCCGGCGTCGTTGCCGGGACTGTCGCCGGGAAAATAAACCGTGGAAAACGCGGACAGCGCCGGTGTGTTCAGCCGTCCCGTCAGGCGGATGCAGCCGAGCGTGTCGGGCGACAGTTTCTCCAGCAGGTCGGCCTCCCGGTCGGTCACCTCGCAGCCGGTGGGGTCCAGTCCCACCTTGACGACGCTCACCGGGCGCCGGGTTTCGTCGCACAGCAGCAGCACGAGGCGCGACCATTGTTGTGCTATGCCGCCAAACTTGATGGCGAACGTCTGCATCCGGGTGGCCGGCACGCCGGATTGCCACGCCAGAAACTGCATGATTTCCGAGCCGGCATCGGCTTCAAAGTGAACCCGATCGAGCAGGGAAGCTGCCGGCGTCCTGAACAGCAGTGGCAGCAACGCCCGCCAGATTTTTGCGCGCCGGCGCTGCGCGGAATATAGTTCCAAACCGACCCGCACATTCGGTGTCACGGTTGGCAGGAGCAGGAACGGCTGCCGTTTTCTGCGGATCAGCCGCCAGTCAAAATGCACCGTCTGGCGCGGCCGGCCATTGCCGACAAACAGCGTCTCAATGGTCGGCAGGACGATACGAAACATGGCTTAAATTTTCATTGAACTGTCCGGACTTTCAAGGAAAATAAAATCGGGGCGGTTCATGTTTTCAGCATGGTCGGCAGACAAACAACATATCTATGGAACAATCATTCCACCAATGGTCGCCAGCCAGCGACCAATCTACCACCAATGCCGCTTTTCGCAACGGCGTCCGGTAAAGCGTGGGCGGCAGAATACCGAAACCGAACTGGCGCACAACTTCAAAGCCGGTTTCCCGCAACAGTTTTTTGGTTCCGGCAGGGGACATCTCGTTGAGCATCTCGCCGGATTTTTCCTCGCGCTCGCGCTGGCGACGCCAGACGATGGCCGGATGCCGCAGCGACCGCGAATTGCCGTGGACGTTCACCAGCAGCCGGCCGTCCGGCGTGCGCAACACCTCCCGCAGCCGGCGCAACACCCGGCTCCGCATTTCCGGTTCGACGTTGAGGAGAAAACGGAAACAGGAGATGATGTCGTATTTTTTTTGCAGCAACTCCGGGCTGGCCAGGATGTCGCCCACCAGCAACCTCGCCTTCACGCATTTGGTCCGCGCTACCGCGACCATGTTTTCGGAAATGTCAATTCCCTCGGCGCTGTCCAACAGCGGTTCCAGACTGGCCAGCACCCGTCCCGTGCCGCAGGCGAAATCCAGCAGCCGGATCGGCTCCGTCCGTTCTCGCCGGAAATCCTTCAAAATCTGCTCCAACACTGGCCGCTGTAATTGCCAGATGGCCGTGGAATAACTGCCACTTCCATATTCATTGGAATCGTAAAACTCGACCGCGTCCTTTTCCCGGAACCGGTCTGAATAGCTGATGCTCATGGAGTGGCTGCCGCGCCGGGCGGGTTTTGGTTCATTGGTTTTATAGGTTATATAGATACAGTCATCCCACAGGAATTCCACAAAAACCTTGGGAAATTGGGCGTTTTTGACGTTTTTTATGCTATGGGATGGGATAAGCCGCTTTTTTGAGCTATGCAATTCAAAATCGCAATAAAATCAATGGTTTTAAGCATTTTTTCTATGGGATGGCTCTGACTATTGATAGAAACGCCGGCAAGTCAAACAGATTGTCCTCGCATCGGAACCCGGCCCGTTTGCAGGACTATGATTGCCAGCACCGCGCGCAATTGCTAACAATGGCCGCAGTGAAATTCTCCATTGTCACACCGAGTTTCCGCAATTCGCGCTGGCTCAAGCTCTGCATCGCTTCCGTTGCCGACCAGCAAGGGGTCGAATTGGAGCACATCGTGCAGGATTCCTGTTCGGATGACGGCACGCAGAACTGGCTGCCGCATGACCAGCGCGTCCGTGCCTTCATCGAAAAGGACGGTGGCATGTATGACGCCGTCAACCGCGGTTACCGCCGCGCTCAGGGCAATATTCTCGCACATCTCAACTGCGACGAACAATATCTGCCCGGCGCGCTCAAGGCCGTTCATGACTTTTTTGAAGCGCATCCCGAAATTGAAGTTGCGCTGGCCGGCGCCATCGTCACCGATGCCGACGGCAAATATCTTTGCCAGCGGCCGGCGTTGATGCCGCATCCCCAACACATCTGGTTCCGTTTCATGGCGCTGACCGCAGCCATCTTCATCCGCCGCCGGGTCATCCACGAACGCGGGATTTTCTTTGACCCCCGCTGGCGCGACCTGGGCGATGTGCATTGGGTCATGGCGATGATGAAAAACAAGGTGCCCATGGTGGTTTTTGACCGTTACACCTCCGCCTTTGCCCTCACCGGCGACAACATGAACCTGAAGCCCAACGCCATCCGCGAAAAAAATGAAACCAACGCCATGATCCCGGGCTGGGTGCGAATGTTGAAACCTGTCTGGATCGCCCACCATCGTCTGCGCCGTCTGGCCGCCGGCCACTTTTCGTTGAAGCCAACCAGCTATTCCATCTACACGTTGCAAAGCCCGGAAAAGCGGGTTCAGTTTGATGTGCCCAAGCCCACAGCAATCTGGCGCAATCAGAGATAATTGAGGCATCCATCCGGCGCGGGAATTTAACCTTGGCTCCACGTTCCCGACAAAAGCCAAAGCGCACAGCCGTCGGCAAAGCGGTTCGTGCCCGGGTGCAAAGCAACACTGTATCTGCACGACCATCGGAGCGCGAGTTGTCCCAACTCGCAGCAGCTCCATTCGCGGAGAGCAGTTCATAAAAACTTTCCAACCCACTATTGCATTTGCTGGTGCTGCGGCTTGGGACAAGCCGCGGTCCAGATACAGTGTCCAACTGCACCCCCGCGTCCGTAGGTCATGCCTTTCTGCTTGCCCGACACTTATGATTGTCTGAACATGGCGTTCCATTTGTGTTATACAGAACATGGCCTTTACGCCAACAATTGGGGACACAGCGGGTTTGCCGTATCCCAGTGATGTTTAGTCATCACACGGCTGGCAAGAATTTCACAGGAAAACATCATGTTTAAAGACAAAGTACTGCTGATTACGGGTGGCACCGGGTCATTCGGAAATGCCGTCGTCCGCCGGTTCCTGCACACGGATATCGGCGAGATTCGCATTTTCAGCCGCGACGAAAAAAAACAAGACGACATGCGGCAGGAACTGCACCATTCCAAACTGAAATTCTACATCGGCGATGTGCGCGAGTACAAAAGCATCAGCGGGGCGATGCGAGGCGTGGATTATGTGTTCAATGCCGCCGCGCTGAAGCAGGTTCCCTCCTGCGAATTTTATCCCATCGAGGCCGTTTACACCAATATTCTGGGCACGGAAAACACGCTCAATGCCGCCATCGCCAACGGGGTCAAGAACGTGATCGTGCTCAGCACCGACAAGGCGGTTTATCCCATTAATGCCATGGGCATGTCCAAGGCCCTGATGGAAAAGGTGGCCGTGGCCAAGTCCCGCGGTCTGAAGAAAAACGAAACCACCATCTGTGTGACCCGCTACGGCAACGTCATGGCCTCGCGAGGATCGGTGATCCCGCTGTTCGTCAGCCAGATCAAGTCCAACAAGTCGATCACGATCACCGATCCGGACATGACCCGGTTCATGATGTCGCTGGATGATGCCGTGGACCTGGTGCTGTTTGCCTACAAGAACGGCCAGGGGGGCGACTCGTTCGTGCAAAAGGCGCCGGCGGCCACCATCGGCCAGCTGGCGCGGGTGTTAAAAAACATTTTCAAAGCGGAGACTGAAGTCCGCATCATCGGCACGCGGCACGGCGAAAAAAAACATGAAAGCCTGCTTAACCGCGAGGAAATGGTCCGGGCCGAGGATTTGGGCGGGTACTATCGCATCGGCTCCGACAACCGGGACTTGAACTACGCCCTCTATTTCGAGAAGGGGGAAAAAAAGATCGCCACTTTTGAGGATTACACCTCTGCCAACACACACCAACTCAGCGACGATGAACTGAAAGTCATGCTGCTCAAACTGGATTTTATCCAACAGGAACTCAAAGGCTGAAGCCGGAAGCCCCGGCGCCGCGAGCTTCCAGATTCCGCCACCGTTGATATGAAAACCATTCTTGTGACCGGTTCGGAGGGCTTTATGGGGCGGCATCTTTGCCTGGCCCTCCGCCGGCAGGGCGGTTGCGAGGTGCTGGAATTCGACGTTCGCCACGCGCCGGAGAATCTGCCCGTCCTGGCGGCCCGGGCCGGCCTGGTTTTCCATCTGGCCGGCGCAAACCGGCCGAAAGAGGAAAAAGAATTCATCGACGGCAATGCCAGCCTGACCCGGCGCCTGTGTGATTGCCTGGCAAAAACCGGCCGCCAGACACCGCTGGCGTTCAGCTCATCAATCCAAGCAGAACTGGACAACCCCTATGGCCGCAGCAAGAAGGCAGCGGAAGACGCCGTGCTGGATTATCATCGGCAGACTGGCGCTCCGGTCTATATTTTCAGGTTTCCCAATGTGTTTGGTAAATGGAGCCGGCCCAATTACAATACCGTCGTGGCGACTTTTTGCCATAACATCAGCCGGGGCTTGCCGGTGCAAATCAGCAACCGTTCAAATCCCTTGCGGTTCGTTTACATTGACGATGTTGTCCGCGCGTTTCTGGACATTGCGGCCAGGACGAAACATAACCAGGCGACTACCCGCTATGAACTCCAGCCGGTTCATGCCATCACCCTGGGGGAACTTTATGACCTTATCCAGTCATTCCACGAGGGACGCCGGAAATCCATCCTCCCGGATCTTTCCAACCCGCTGGTCAAATGCCTTTATTCCACCTACGTGTCCTTTTATGACGTCCACGATCTGGCCTGCGCCGTGGAACTCAAGACGGATGATCGCGGCTGGCTGTTCGAGTTGATCAAATCGTCCCAGGCCGGGCAGATTTTCGTCTCCCGCACCCGGCCGGGCATCACTCGCGGCAATCATTATCACGACACCAAGATCGAAAAATTCTGTGTAATCCAGGGGGAGGGCGTCATCCGTTTTCGCCACGTTCTCGATCAGCAAGTCGTCGAATATCCGGTGACCGACCGCGAGATCCGGATTGTGGACATCCCGCCCGGTTACACCCATTCCATCGAAAACATCGGGGCCGCCGATATGATCACCCTTTTTTGGGCCAATGAAATCTTTGATCCGCAACGGCCGGACACCTACCCGGAACCGGTGGTACGATGAAGGGACGGCCCCGAAAGTTTGACAGGCAATTTATGAATTCAAAAATCAAGGTCATGACCATCGTCGGCACGCGGCCGGAGATTATCCGGCTGTCGCGCGTAATCGCCGTCCTGGAAGAGGTCGCCCGGCATGTGCTGGTCCACACCGGGCAGAATTACGATTACGAACTGAACGGAATCTTTTTCAAGGAACTCGGCGTGCCGCGGCCAAAACATTACCTGAATGCGGCGGGACGGAATGCCGCCGAAACCATCGGCAAAATCATCGCCAAGACCGACGCGGTGCTGGAGAAGGAACAACCGGAGGCGGTGCTGGTGCTGGGCGACACCAACAGTTGCCTGGCGGTCATCCCCGCCAAACGGCGGAAGATCCCCGTTTTTCACATGGAGGCCGGCAACCGGTGTTTCGACCTGCGCGTGCCCGAAGAGATCAACCGGCGCATTGTGGACCATGTCAGTGACATCAACCTCTGCTATACCGAGCACGGTCGCCGTTACCTCCTGGCGGAAGGTCTGCCGCCCGACCGAATCATGAAAACCGGATCGCCCATGAAGGAGGTTTTGGATTATCACCGCGCCGCCATCGGCGCATCCACTGTTCATCAACGCCTGGGGCTTAAGCCGGGCCGCTATTTTACGGTCAGCATTCACCGTGAGGAAAACGTGGACAATCCCATCCACCTGTCCAGCCTGGTGGGAGCTTTGAACGCGCTGGCCAGGAAATACGCCTTCCCCCTGATTTTCTCCGTTCATCCGCGCACCCGCCGGCGCCTGGAAGCGGGCCGGCACAAACTGCACAAACTCATCCGGGTGATGCCGCCGTTGGGATTCTTTGATTATGTGGCCCTGCAGAAAGACGCCTTCTGCACCCTTTCTGACAGCGGCACCATTACCGAGGAATCCTCCCTGCTCGGTTTCCCGGCCATCGCGGTCCGCCAGGCACACGAGCGCCCTGAAGGCATGGATGAGGGCGCTGTGATCATGAGCGGCCTGGACCAGGGCCGCATTCTGCAGGCGGTGGAAATGACGGCGGCGCAATTCAAGAAATGGGGCCCGTGCCGGGTGCCGAATGACTACAACGTGGATCAGGTCTCCTGGACGGTAGCCAAGATCATTCTGAGCTACACCGATTACATCAACCGCCGCGTTTGGCAAAAAATCTGACGCAAAGAAATATTTGCCGCGGCCGTTTTCGCTCATGCGCCTCCTGGTCATCACCCACACCTTTCCGCCCAGCCGCCACACCAATGCCAAACGGCCTTATTATCTGGTCAAAGGCTTTTTGAATGCGGGGTGGCAGGTGGACATTGTCACCGGGTCCTTGGGCATGGAAAACGGCGCAGCCGAAACCGTGGTGCATCCCGCCTTGCGCATCATCCGGCGCAAAGATCCGGTGGAACAACTGTGCCGAAAATTCGCCGGACATCCTTCCCTGTTCCGATTCGTCTCTTTGGCCACTAATGGATTGTTATGGCCTGATGAATGCGTTCTTTGGTCCCTGCGGGCCTTGCGAACTTGCGGGAATGCGACCGGATATGATCGTGTTCTGGCTTTCGTAAACCCGGCGTCTGTCCTGCTCAGCGGTCTGTCGTCGCGCCGGGTGGGACCACGCTGGATTTTTGATTTTCAGGAACCCATCACGCCGTTTTTCCGCCAGCTCCCGCGCCGCTCGCCCCTGCAACGAATGATGGTGCCGGTTCTCCGAAAACTTGAGCGGCACACTCTGCACAAGGCCGGGCGTGTCGTTTTTACGTCAGACACGAACCGGCGGACATACATTCAGGACGGTTTGGTGGAAGAAGGCGCCACGGTCCATATTCCCTATTTTTTTGACGCGGACGCTTTCCGTGCGCCAGCGGAAGCAATATCGGATCGTTTTCAAATTGTTCATCTGGGTACTTTTGACTGGCGCGGCGCCCGCAGCCCGGAAACATTCCTGCGCGCCCTGGCCCGGTTTCTGGAAAAGAAACCCGGGGCGCGGCCTCGCACCCATTTCCTTTTCCACGGAAACTGGTTTGCGGACCATGATCACTTCATCGTAGAACTGAAGCTCCAAGATGTCGTCTCCATCAATCCCGCGGTGAGTTACAGTGAATACATCAGAAAACTGAGGCGAAGTCCCATTCTGCTGCTGGTGGTTTCCTCCCTGCACAGTCTTTTCATGCCCAGCAAAATTGTGGACTGCTTTGGTTCACAGCGTCCCATCCTGTCCTTTGTTCCCAAAGGCTCCGAAATGCGCCAGGTCCTCGACACCGCCGGCATGACGGAGTTTGCCTGTGATGAATTTGACGTCACGGGTGGAACCGCCGCCTTGGAGCGGCTTTGGGACCGGTACCAGGCGGGCACGCTCTCAGGCAATGCCGATAAAACGCTGTTCTGGTCATCGGAAGTGCAAATGCCACGTTACTTGAACATGGTGGCACAAATGGATGGCGCGGCCTGAAAGCATCAACCCTCAACGCCGCGTCCGGCCATCATCCCGCCGCGGCCCGGGGCTTGCCTTCCCTGAATTGGCGTGATCTGGGCGATTTGCCCCGGGTCATGGTGATGATGGAAAACAAGGTGTCCATGGCCGTTTGCCATTCGTTCACCTCCGTGTTTACCGACGCCGGCGAAAACATGAGCCTGAAGCCCAACGCCATCATCCGCGACAAAGCCGAAACCGACGCCATGATGCCACGCTGGGTGCGGACGTTGAAGCCGGTTTGGATCGCGCATCACCGCTTGCGCCGTCTGGCCGCGGGACATTTTTCGTTGAAACCGACGAGCTATTCCATTTATACGCTGCAAAGTCCAGAACGGCGGGTGACGATGGACGCGCCCAACCCAACGTCGGTTTGGTGGAACCGGCTGCGATGGACTCCTGCTGATTGGCTTGACAGGGTTTATCTGATCTCTAGCCTGTCGGCATTGCGGCATTGATGTCTGGCGATGAAATGTTCGCTTTCAATCCATTAACGGCCATAGTGATTCTCCCTGAACAACTTCCCGATCCGGTAAACCCCTGTAGGCTTGAAACGGAGCCGCGTCAGTGTTGACATTGTCATGAAAGTTCTGGTTTCCGCCTTTGCCTGCACCCCTTACACCGGCTCCGAAAATTACTTCGGCTGGTCGGCGGTGCAATGTCTGGCCAGGGATCATGATTTGTGGGTGCTGACCAGCGGTCGCAACCGGCCGGATTTAGACCGGGCGCTGGCCGAAGGATTGGTTCCCTCGAACGTCCGTTTTTCCTATGCCAACCGGTTCCGGGAGTGGCCTCCCAACCGCATGAAGGCGCGGCTGCAAAGTTGGACCGAATATCGTGATTATTCCCAGGACATACTCGCCCTGGCCCGGACTTTGCATCAGTCGGTTCACTTTGACTTGGTTCACCATGTCACCATAGCCACCTGGCGGATTCCTTCGCCGTTGTGGAGCTTGGGAATTCCCATGATCTGGGGTCCGGTGGGCGGCAATGAACGATTCCCCCCCGGCCTTTATCCGATTTTAAGCCCCTCGGCCATGTGTTTTGAACTGGTCAGGACATTGTCCAACCTGGTTTCCCGGAACTCCCCCGCCGTCCGGAAATGTGCCCGCCATGCGGCGCATATTCTTGCGGCCAATCCCGAGACGGAAACCTTGTTGAAACAATTGCGCGGCCGGGCCTCCGGCGTGTCGCTGCTTTCACCGGCCTTTTATTCCCAATCAAAAATTGAGGCCTTCACCGCCGCGGCGTCCGGCCGGGATTATCAGGCTCCACTTCGCTTCTTTGCCGGAGGAATGTTGGAAGGACGCAAGGGCATTGCCCTGGCCCTGCCGGCACTCGCCCGGTTGAAAAATCAGGGGCTGAAATTCTCCTATCACCTTGGCGGCGGCGGACCGGAATTGAATCGTGTCCGCCGCCTGGCTGACCGTCTGGGATTGCGGGAAAATGTGGTGTTCAGCCGTTGGACGGGAGCCGCCTATTTGAAGGAACTGGCGGCCAGCCATGTCTTCCTGCTGCCCAGCCTGAGGGAAAGCGCGGGACTTACCATGATGGAAGCCATGCTGGCCGGATGTGTGCCCATTGTGGCGGATTGTGGCGGACCGGCCCACATCGTCACCGAAGCCTGCGGTTGGAAAATCCCCGTTGGCAGCCGCTCCAGCATGATTGACGCCTTGGCAGGGGTGATCACCACCATTGACCGGAACCGTGAACTGCTCCACCACAAAGGTTCCCTGGCAGCGCAACGGATTGCCACCGGCTTCTCCGAAGATGCCTACCGTCGGGCCGTGAACGAAACGTATGGTTTGGCGATCGAACAATTCTGCGCGCAAAACAATTCCGGGTAATCAATCAAGGAACTGGTAACATGAAACTGAAAATCTTGATGAGAAAACTTCGCGTGGCATTAACCCCAAGAAGCTGGCTCTTGCGCACAAAATTGTCCAATGGCGCGCTCATTTATGGTAAAAACCGCGCCGGTTATGGCGGGCGCGGAATTTTTATTTTCCGCGATTCACTGGAACCGGAGTTCCAATATCTTGAGGACTTTCTGGCACCATCCGGCGTGTTCGTGGACGTCGGAGCCAACACGGGAATTTATACCCTCAAGGCGGCAAAACATTACAGTGCCAACGGAGACGGGGTGGTTGTGGCTTTGGAACCCTTTCCCGACGTGCTGGCTACCTTGCACCACAATGTGCAGGCCAATGGATTTACCAATGTAAGATTGCGAAATTTTTGCGCCGGCGACCACACCCGCCCGGCAAAATTTTGGATGAATTTCAACAAGCCCAATTCTTTCAGCCTTTTTCAGCGCGATCAGAATGCCCTTTGCCTATCTACGCTGATTGTGTCCCTGGATGATTTATTTTCGTGGGAAGGGCTGGACCGGCTTGATTATCTTAAAATAGATGCCGAAGGGGCCGAAACAGAAGTGTTAACGGGTGGAAGAAAAACCATAAACAAATATCGGCCAATCATTTTGGTGGAGGTGAATATCAAAGAGGTTTCGTCAATGCCCAAGGACTATTCCGTTTTTCAGGCTCCGGGCAGTCCCAACCAAATTTGTCTGCCCAATGAATCGCCGAAGATTGGCCTGCCGCAAAAGCTTGGCTGGAACCACCTGGGGTAGTGACACCCAGCCAAGGCCTTTTCAAGCGGTTGATAAATTTTTCACAACAAATTTTCCCACTCGCAACCAAACGTCGTCCTCACTGACGTTCCACAAACAGTGCGGCGTCGGAAACCGGCAATAATCCGAGCACGGTTTGTAAGGGCAGGCTTTGCCCTCAATCCACTCCGCCACCGAAGGCAGGGGCGCGAACCACTCCGGCAATTGCGGCCCGAAAAGGGTAAGGGTCGGCACGCCGCAAAAGGACGCCAGATGTCCGGGGCCGGAGTCATTGCCGATGAATGCCCCCGCTTGATCAATCAACGCGAGCAATTCCGTCACGGTGGACGGCGTCGCCACCTTCGCCTCGCCGGCGCGCAACCACCAGGCACGCTGGTTCGGGTCGCACGCAATTTGCGTTTGAATTTTTTCCTGGCGCAAACGCGCCGCGAGCCGCTGGTAACGTTCCAACGGCCACACGCGGACGGGTTGTCCGGCGCCCGTGTGAATCAAAACCGTTTCGCGGCCCGGCACGGCGGGCAGGGAGATTTTATCGCGGGGCGGAAGCTGAAGGTTCAGCTCCTGTGCGATGACGCGCCAGGATTCGTAGCGGTGCGCCTGGGGTTCGGGACGCGCGAGCGGCTGGGTTAAAAAAGTCCGGCTGCGCAGGCGCGGGAAGCCCAGCCGGTTTTTTGCGGCGAATATTTTCAAAAGCAAATGATCCCGTGGATCCCAGCGCGCGGAGAGGCCGAAGTCAAACCGTTCCGCCGCCAGCTTCCGGCGCAAACGGGTTATTTCCAACAGCGGCCAGCGCCAAAACTGGTATTTGTGTTTGAAGGCCGTCCACGGCGCGGTGAACGCGACAACGTTCACGCCCGGCCAGAGACGAGGCTGCAAATCAAGCGCGAAGGGCTTGGCCAGCAGCGTCACCTCAAAGTGTTCCGCCGCGGCGCGCAAAAATGGCGTGGCGATAACGAGGTCGCCCAGCCCCCACAGTTCGATGATGAGTAATTTGGGTTTCAAGGCAGGCGCGGTGAATGCCATTCAGGGACCTGTTCATTTATCGCTGGAAAGCCGGGTGTGGCCGCGGAAAGGGTTTCACCAGATCGAGCGCCTGTTTTTCCCGGGCCGGTTGCGGCGGCGGCCGGCACACACCACCATTGAGCGCGATGCTCAATCCGAGATCGCCGGTAAACATCATCATGTCCGTAACAAGCGATTCGCCGATGATCAGGAATGAGAAGCACAAATACAAATAATGGACCCACATGAAGGTGTTGATGGTTCGCAGTGCCGGATCGCCGTAACGGAAGTTGCGATACATCACCGGGAAACCGGCGGACACAAACCAAAGCAAGGCGATGACACCCCAAATGCCAAACGGCAGAACCACTGAGATCGGGCCATTGTGATAATCGTGCGCAAGCGCCAGCCCTTGCTGGCTCGCGTCAATCGGGCGAAAGGCCACGTCTCTTCCTAGCATTTGAACGTCTTCCATGGAAATGGCGTAACCTTCGCCCAGCAGCAGATGTTGTGATATTTGCGGCAGCAGCGCTTCCCACATCTCGATGCGCCACTTCGTACTGTCCTCGGCCGACTGTCTGGCTTCGGCGCTGATATTCAGCGGCAAAAACGCCAGCGTCCGTTGAAACGTAAAGGGCAAACGGGAGGAGAACGGGATGATTAGGACAATGCCCAGCATCCCTATCATCACAAAAATCAGCAGCGCCCGTGTCCGGTGCAATCCTTCCGCCAAGAACAGCATTGTGAAAACCACCGCAAAGGACATAAGCTGGTAACGGAATCCGCCCAGGAAGAGGGTCACAAAAGCGAGGAAAAACAGTGCCTTTTGCCATACTTTGCCGGAAAACAAAACGCCGCCAAGCCCATACTTGGCCATCAGCCAGCATGTGATTCCAAAACCAGCAGCGCTAATATTGCCGAGCCGGGTCACCCCCAATTCGAAAGAATTGTCCATGATGCTGAAGTTGCCGCTCGGCGGAACGAACCAAAAAATCGGGCGAAGCCACGAAGGTGCCACGAGATAAAAATCACCGATTGCGCCCACCGTTGTACCAAGGAAATACAACGCCATATACAGCCGGGCCTTCTCCAGCGGGATGCGCCGTGCCGTCAAGGCGAAGTAACCCAAAATGCCGGCGATTAAAAAAATATATTTCCTGCCGCCATAGACTTCTCCGCCATATGACCGCAAACCAAATCCCTCCGTCAGCCTGGCGGTAATCACCACCACGGCCAGCATGAAAATCAGGGGCCACGTCAGTTGCGGCACGCGGATAAAGTGTTTTTCAGGATTCAGGATGCCTTCCAGCACCGAAATGCCCAGACTCAATGCCACCAGCGCCAACCACAAACTGGGCGAACCTTTCAAAAAAAACAGCACTATGCCTGCATACCAACTGAACACCAGCCACGGATAATGATAACGCAGCAACAGCGGGAACATCAATACCAGCGCCAGCACACCGAAGGTGGCAAACGTCGAATAATCCAACGGGTTGGTAAGCAAATAACCAATAAAGAACGCCAGCGGCACGCACACCACGTAGATGATGAGCGACCTCAGAATGGCCGGAACATTATTCATTTATTGACTCAACACAACCGCAGACACGCATCTGCAATGGCGCTCATCTTACCTGAATTTGCAAATCATCGGCAACCCGTTTATGCTAAATTCCGCAGTTGATATAGCCGCAAGAGAACACCGCGCGGCGTAGCCGCAACCAAATCTTTTTGGACTGCGGCGGGAACCCCGAAAGCATTCGGGGCACGCCGCTTTGGAAGCTCTGTCCGCAGTCGAAAAGCGGTGTCGCCGCTGCGCTCCAGTCTTCGCTGCGCTTCGCCTCGGCAGACTGCCACCGCACTCCAAAATTCTCGCGGCGCACTTCTTGCTTCTCATCTCGTATTCCCCGCTCAACATTCAACCCTTCCGCCTCTGGCGAGACCTCGCTACGCGGGCAACCCTCAACTCTTTAATCCCAGCAGTTCCTGGTAAATTTTCACATGCTGCCGCGCCAGGGCCACCGGGTGATAGCGTTCCCGGACGATGGCAGCCGCGCCGGCCGGCCGGGGATGTCCTTGGGTGATCCAGCGGGCGATGGCGGCGGTCAATCCCGGCCAATCGTCCCAGGCAAAAAGTTCCGCGGCCGGCATGTCCTTCACAATGTCCACAATTCCTCCCACCCGCGCCCCGAAAAACTTCAAGTCCCGCGCCAACCCCTCGAGCACGACATTGCCGAAGGATTCTTCGGTGGGAAAATGCACCAGGGCCGACGCCGAGTCATAGCATTGAGGCAATTCATCGTCCGGCGGCGTGCCCAGAAAACGCGCATATCCTGCCGACTCCATCGGTTTGATCCGCTTAAGAAACGCCTCCGTGTAGGCAGCGGCTCCGGGGTGGGTAAAGCCGACAAAACGGAACTCGAACTTCAATCCTTGCCGATGAAGCGCCTCGGCCACGTCCAACAACTCCAACTGGCGTTTCCGCGGAGAGATGACCCCCACATTCAGCAAAATACAGGGACGCGGACCGGCGTTCGGGGCAGGATCGAGAAAGGCCAGTCGCACCGGATGCGGCACCCGCCAGATTCTCCGGGCGCGAGGCCTGACCAATTCCTCGGTGTAGGACGAATTGCAGAACACACCGGTCGTTCGAGGCAGGATGAAGTTTTCGAGCCGGGCCGTCAGCCATCCGTAACTCCCAATGCGCGCCCGGGTAAGACGTCCCAGCTCCGTCATGTTCCCCTGGATCGTCACCAGGTTTCGAAAGCCTGAAAACACGGCGCTGATGGCACATTCCCGCTCCGTTCCGATTCCCTGCACAATGTCCGGTTGAATCTCGCACAGTTTCCGGCGGACAGCGCGAATGCAACCTTGATAACCGGTGCGCAGCCAGCCGATTTTCGGAACGTGCAACCCGTGATACCAGATGTTCCCGGCCAGTTTTTCCGGCGACCGCACGGGTTGTTGGATGCAGGAGATGAGATGCACTTCCACTTCCGGCAGGGACGCGAAACCTTCGAACAAGGAAGCGTTGCCTCCGGAAAAACGAGGCGTTACTTCAGCGTAACTGCGATCATTTTCACGGAGGTCTATGACCAGGAAGGCAATCTTCATTTTGTAAAAGAACTATCAGAATGCGCAGCCGGGCGCAATGGAATCCAGCCTGGCTCTATGGTTCGAGGTTGGTTGAGAGTTGAGGGTTGAGAGTTCCAAAAGAATAGCGCCGACCGGTCTTGACGCCGAACGCCATGACCCGGCAGTCCTCGGGTGCTGCATGGACGTTCGACGAACACGCCATGCCTCGCAACCTTTATGCCGCAATTGACATCGCCAACCGCGCCTGCCAATGATACGCCCGCACTGCTGCGCCGGCAGCGCGATCCGCCACCGGACCGGTGGCAAGTATTGATGAAAATCGCACCGAGTCTCCTATCTTTGCCCGGGCGGCTGGCACCGAGCAGCCTAAGAGCGTGTCTGGAAAATCGTGTCGCCATCGTGTCTCTCGAGGCCACAGCCGTTGGGTGTCCATGCTTTAGCGTGTTCGAGCGACTTGGCACCCTGAAGGGTGGACACCAAACGCGACTTTTCGGACACGCTCCAAGCTTGAAAGCCCGGCCATAATTTCAATCCAAGATGGACGCGGCGCAACAAAACAGCATGCTGAAGAAGCTTCTGGGCTGGCTTTGGCAACGGCGGGATTCTGCGCGCGTCGGTTTTCTGCTCCGGCTCGTGACCCTCGGCGGCGGCATGGTGTTCTCCCTCGGCTGGACGCGATTGCTGACCCACTCCATGGGCAAGGAGCTTTACGGCCTGTTTATCGCGTTCATGGCTTTGACTCGCTTCGCCGGCTTGGGGGAGGCGGGCATTGGCGGCGCCGTGTCCATGTTGCTGCTGCCCTATCGCGCCCAGCAGCGCTTTGATGACATGGGCCGGTTTCTCGACTCGGCGCGCACCCTGATGCTGGGGCTGGCCGTTAGTTTTGGCGTGGTGGTGATGCTGCTCAGCCCGTGGCTGCCGGGCTGGCTGCATTTCCAGGCCGCACCCGGCAGCGGCTCGCTGACGCTCCTGTTCATCATGGGTGGCGTGGGCATCGCGTTCACCATCGCCGCCAGTTATTTCGGCAACGTCAGCTATGGCGTTGGCAATGTTTGCTGGCCCATCCTGCCCGCCTTCGTTGCCACCCAGGTTGCCTTTTTGTGCCAGTGGCTGCTGGCCCGGACTGGCAGCCCGTTATGGTGCCAATATCTTCCCCAGGCGGGGAGTCTGTTGTTTTGCATCTGGTTTATCCGGCTAGGGTTGACCTGGACCGACCGGCGCGTGGGCGCGTTGTTGCCGCTGGCCGCAGACCGGGCGGTTTTTGCGCGGCTGTTTTCCACGGGCATCTGGGCCTATCTCGCCAATCTCGGAAACATGGTCTTTACGACCATGGGGCAATTGCTGGTCAACGCCGGCTTTGGCGCGATGGAAGTACCGGCCTTTGTGGTGAACGGCAGATTGCCGGAGCTGGCTTTTAGTCTCATTAATGCCGCCAGTTTCGTCGCCTCGTTCAAGATCGTCACCCTGCTCCAGTCCAAACATGACCCGGTGCTGCGTGAGCAAGGTGTCAATTTGTTCCACTATCTGCACCGCGTTCAAATCCTGATGGGCCTGTCGGCGGCGGCGGGTTACGTGCTCTTCAACGACACCTTCGTGGCGTGGTGGCTGGGCAGGGATTACCAGATCGCTCACGCGGTGCAGTTCGCGTTTGCCGCCAATCTGGTGCTGGCGGCGGGTGCCGATGCCTTACAACGTGTGGTATCCTTGCGCTCGCCAGAGGACTTGCGCTATTACTCGCGCACTGTGATTTTGACGGCCGGATTATACCTGATTGTGGCGTTTGCCTCCATGAAGGCGGGGTTCATACTCGGTATTGCCAGCGCCGCGGCCTTGGCGCAATTGGTGTTCAGTTGCCTCAATGCGCGCCGCCTCTGTTCCGAGCCGGGCTGGTCCTTGTGGGTGATTATGCAACGCGCGGTTTTGTTGCCGCTCGGCGTGCTGGCGATCTTGATTGCGCTGAAATTGGCAGTGCCTGGAACATCACCCGCATCGTGGGCTGTTCTGATCATTGCGTATGTTGTCACCCTCGCCTTCACCAATCGATTGCTGGGTTTTCGCCTGGCCGACATTCCCCGCGAGATCAAAACCTTCATGGGATTACTGCGGCGGAATACCAATCCCGAACCGTGAGCAGCAGGCGGGTTGCTGACGAGACACACGCTTGCCACTCAAGGCCATGACGGCAACTTCATTGGCTGGGTGGTGTGGAATCTTCCCGATGGAAATTTTTCCGGCTCAACCGGCGGAAGTGCCGGGGATTGTTTAGCGATGGCGGGCCAACTCGCCGGCGTTCAATCATCTGCCCTTTCCAGAACAAGAGCCGACCCGGCCAGTAAGGGTTCAGAGCTGCGCGCAACCGCCAGAGCCATCCCGAACGCGCCGCCACCGCTTGGGCGGGAGATTTCCGGTGCTTCTCCCAAAGTGCCGCATAATCACTTTCCTGCGGTGGCCGTGCCAGCACGGGCACTTCTGCGGTCCGTTGTGCCAGCACAGCCAGGAGCATGGGCTTGCCCGAAAACAACTCGGTCCGATACCCCGACACCGCGGGATCTTTGACTTCGAAAAAGGTGGCGTCTTCAGCCGGCCACTTGAAAAGGACCATTTTGCGCAACTCAAAACCGTTTTCCTTCTGAAAAACCCGGAAAAACAGTTCCGGACTGAACTGGTAAAAACCGTGTCCCATGAAATTGTGGGCCGGGGTGATCGTGATAAAGTGGCCCCCCGGACGCAGCAATTCCATGCAATGCCGCAAGGCTGCCGGGTAGTTAAAAATGTGCTCAAGTGTGCCACCATCCAGCACCATGTCAAAACGTCCCCGCATATCTTCGGGATATCGTTCATTGAGATCGTGCAGGTAGTTGGCTCCCTCAAAATCGCTGTAATCGGACGAGACGATCTCCCTGGCTCCGAGAAACCGAAACAATTCGTCCGCGTACAGGCCGGTCATGGGAACGCGATACAAACAGCGATCAATTTCTTTCGAGGTCCCCGGGAGACCAAAATCATGCACGGCCTGATGCAGCTTCCGGCGTGAACACGTAAAACCCAAGTGTCCCAAGGTCAGGGTTCGTTCATACGAAGCTCCCAGCTTCCTGGCCCAGAACAAAAACTTCACCGTGTTGAAATCCACAGCCATAATTTTGATTGTAAAACCGATCTCATCTCAGTGGCTTGTCCCTATCCCCTGACAGGGATTGTTTCCAAATTTGAGGTATCCGGAGAATTGATCTCCATGCCGGTTGACTGGAACAAAGCCTATTCCGCGATTTCGCAGCGTCAAGCCCTTCTTCGGATGCGAATACCGGCCATTTGGGAACAGCAGGATGTCTAACCAGACAAACCGATTGCCCCCGTTACCGCTGGGAGGAAATTCCCAATCTGGTGAGATGACCGATGAAGGTTTCCTCAAACTTTTGGAAACTCAGACGATCCTTCAACTCATCGAAACGACCGATGCGTTCTCCCGCACGGATGCGCTCCCACCACTTCAAAGCCGCCTCGGCCAAAGCTTTTGGGTCGCAGATGGGCACGATTTCGCCATTCTCCCCGGGACGAATCAGGTCTGACGCGCCGGTATTGGGGGTGGTGATGACGGGCAGACCACAGGCCAGCGCCTCGGCCACCACGAGCGCAAATCCGTCCTCCACCGAAGGAAAGAGCATCAAATCCGAAGTCTGATAGCGTCGCACATGTCCGGCGAAATCAACATAGCCCGACCATTCCAGCGGCAAATCGGCATTACGCCGCAAAACATGCACGACGTCATTCCGGATGTGGCGTTTCACACGCAATACGGCGTTGGGCACCTCTTTGCGAATCAGTCGAAAGGCCTCCAACAGATAGGGTGTGCCTTTGCGCAGACTCAGCCCGCCCGTATGAATGATGGTGAAAGGCCGGTTGGCCGGCCGCGCCTCCGGCGCCGGTTGAAATGAACTCAGATCCACCGGATACGGACAAAGCAGCAGCCGCAGGGGATCAAAACCCCGTTTCAAAAACGATTGACGCACAAAGGTGCTCGAAGTGAAGATGTAATCGGCTGCCGCCACCGATTCGACCGACCGATCCTGATAATAGCGTGAGGCCGGCGGACAACGCGATCCCCAACGTTTTTGCTCTTCGGCGACCAGGTTCCAGTGATCCTCCGGGTGCGACGTCCATGCATCCAAAAACGCCAGCCCTCCGTCCTGTTTCGCGCGGCGCATCGCTCCGTTGGCGAAAGCGTAGCCCGTGAAGAAATGCTGGCCGGGACGCAATAATGATTGTGCCCACCAATCAAATAGGCCGAACAACCTGAAGCGGAATGATTCTGCCTGGAAAACGGGCAGGGTTACCGCGGCCATGTAATTGAGCAACCCGAAGATGGGCTGCAGCCGCGTGTGTTCGGGGGGAACCCCTTTCACTCCCCGCCTTGTGCCCAAGGCGTAAAAGTTCAGCAAACCGTGATTCTCCAGGGCGCGGGCGAAATTATCGTCGCCGGACCGCATAAAACAGGCCATGGCAAAACGGTGGTTCGAGGTCATCATGATGCTCACATTCGAAAGCGGACGATCCGACCGGCGGCACACGTTACAGGCGTGCGCGGTTCATGCACAAGCCCGCGGAGCTTGGGGTTTCGTGAAAAATACTTCAAGTTGTTTCGCCTGGGCCGGTTTACTGTTGCAACTCAATGGTGGGAAACTGCCATTGTGCGACTTCAAAATCAAGGAGTGACGCACCATATCCAAACTTGGGGATGGGGCATTTGGCTTGCAACCCGATGGAATGACTGATAAATGAACATGAACAATTGATGGCATTCTTAAACCACACCGGTCGTGACGGATTGGCGGATTAAACATCTCCTTGAGTTTACGTTATGCCGGCAATGTTGTTGCAACCAGTGCAGGCAAGTCAACCAGAGTCAAAGTCAGCGTTGCCAGCCAAGTCGCGCCTGCCATCTTTGGATGGATGGAGGGCTTTGAGCATTTTGCTGGTTCTGGGCGGGCACAGCGAGCGCGTCTATCATTACTCTCCCAAATGGATGCCGGTTTTCCACTGGTTTGACGGAGGGCTGGGCGTGCTTTGTTTTTTCGTCATCAGCGGATTTCTGATCACCTGGCTGATGCTGGTGGAAAACGACCGCCTCGGACGGATCAGCCTCAAACATTTTTATATCCGGAGGGCCTTGCGCATCCTGCCGGTGTTTTACACGTTTCTGCTGACCGTCGCGGCCCTGCAATATTTCACCCCGTACTCACAAAACTGGGTGGAATGGATTGGGAACCTCACGTTCACCCAGAATTTTATAGACAGCCCGCACACCACAGGACACCTCTGGTCGCTGTCCGTGGAGGAACAGTTCTATTTGCTTTGGCCGGTTACCCTTGTCTGTTTGATTAAATGCGGCGCCAACAACCGCCATATTTTAGGTTTTCTGGCTCTTCCCATTTTGGCGGCGCCATTCTGCCGCGTGTTGGGCCACAATCCCTCTTCCGCCATGTTTGTCCCCTTTTTGGCCGGGCGTTCTTTTTTCAGTTATTTCGACCTCCTGGCCGTGGGCTGCGCGTGTGCCGTCTATCTGGCGAATGTCCGGAGGACGGACTGCCAGAAAACCATTTTCCACACCCACCGGCGCGCAATTTTGCTTGCGGGACTGGTGCTCGTTCTCATTCCCTATGTGCTCGACAACATTAACGACTCGCACTTGATCCTGCGAATTCTGAGGGTGACAGTAATTCCCAGTTTTGAAGCCTTGGGTTTTGCCCTGTTGATGTTGCAAAGTGTTTTCCTGCCCGATTTGGGAATTTATCGCATTCTGAACTGGCGTTGGGTCTGCCAGATCGGCGTTTTGTCCTATTCGATCTACATCTGGCAGCAGATTTTTTGCAACAAACCGGGGGTGTTGGGCCTGGGGCCGGTTTGGTGGATGTCCTTCCCCGGCTGGTTGGTCCCGGTGTTTGTCGTTTCGTTCATTTCTTATTATGGACTGGAGCGGCCGATTCTCAAACTTCGTGTTCTTTTTCGGGATGACCGGGGTTAGCTTTTGGTTGTCTCAAATTCATGTCCGCTGGCTGCGGTGCAGACAACGCGCCCGCTTCGCGATCCAGCGGACAATTTGTCCCGATTTTGGATGCCACTGGATAGGGTTTCGTCTTGAAACAAGATTTTCCGGCTCGAACCGGCTCGTACAGGTGTCCGTTGTCCGGTATTTCTTTTTTTAACTTTGCAGTGCTATCTCGCAACCTCGTCACATTCCGCGAAGCTTTTTTTATAAGGAAGCCAGGAAACCAGGAACTCTCGGAAAGAATTCCTGTTTTCCTGGCTTCCTATGGAATTGTGTTTGGTTGCGGCACCGCCGCGCTGCGTCTTTGTTACCTCGTTGTTCAACCGTTTTCAGCTTTCTGTTTTCTGCCTTTGCTTTCCGTCGTCCACCCTTCGCCCCCCTGCCTTCCTTTTCTCCCGGCTGGCGCGCAGTTGCAATGTGAGGGTTTCCGCCTCCTCCAGCCATTCCAGCTTTTCGCGAAAGGTCAGACTGCGGTCGAGCAACCGGTCAAATTCACGGCTGCCTTCCGGCGTGCCCCAGCGCCAGTCTGGCTCAATGTGGAACGGTTGTTTCATCGCATCCGTTTCAATTCCTCGATGTCAATTTGATCCTGCGGCCGGCCGGCTTCCCGCTTCATTTTCAGAAGCGTTTCCAGCGTCACCACTGGCGCCAAAACGCCGGGGCAAACCTCAAGTCGTTCCGCCTGCACGAATTCAGCGGCAAAATCAAACGGCTCGTAAACGAAGATGTCAACGGGCGTCCGCCGGTGTTCATCGCTCCACAACTTCAGCACGATCATGTTTTTTCGACCCGCCAGCGTTCGCGCGTCGCCGCGTCGGCAAAGGCCTCCGGCTTTTCGGGGATGGCCAGCCGCCAACCCGCTTGCAACAATGATTCCAGCCCGCGCGCGGCGTTGGCCGGCTCCAGACCCAAGACCGGCCCACATCACGGGTCAGCCGGACGAAACCGTGGGCGTTCACCGCCAAGCCGCCGACGATGAGATATTTCACCTTCGCGTCGTTCAGCATCCGGACAATGGTTTCAATGCTGTGGACTTCCATGATCCAAGGACAAGGTTGGCGGAATTTCGCCCACCAGCAAGCTTGTTGAAAAAAACGGGGGTGTCATTTCAAATGGTAGGGACGCCGCTGCGGCGTCCGGACAGCGCGCTGCGCTGTCCCAACCTCTAAATTGATACACCACAAAAAAGTTGAAGTTGAGCGTCCGCCGTCGCTGTGCTTCCATTGTCCGGCATGCAGGGCATCATCGGTTCCGGTCACAGGACGGATTGAGGCAAACACCGGCCGGTTTGACGGATGCGGGTTTTCCGGTTCATTGCAATTTGACCAAATACCAATCAAGCGCGCCACGGGACGCGCGAAGATTGAGCGGCATTGTCTGAATGACCTGCGCATTCATCCGCTTCAACCAGTCATTCAGCGGGCATTTGAAAAATTGCTCCAATACGTCCTCCTTTACCAGAATGTATTCAATGCCCCGTTGTTTCAATTCCACCGCCGTGTCCCCGGAACAAACGTGCTCAATGCGCCGCGAACCGAATGGCCGCCAAAGGGAGGTTTCCGGGTCATCGAACGTGACCATTCCCAAAACTTTCAGGTCCGGCGGCAGCAGGGCGCGAGCGGGCGCAAAACCGTCGTTCCGGCCACCATAAACGGAATAAACCTCCCGCAGACGCGCCAGCCCGCGTGAATCCGGCCGCCGCGCCTGAAGCTTTTCCACAAGGGTCAGCGCCGGAAACAAGGGCCGGGGCGGGGAAACCACCAGCAATCCCGCCGCCATGATGAAAACGGCAAACGCCGAAATCCTCCACCAGCGCCGGGTCACCACCCATTCGTGTCCGGCGCACACCAGCACCGGCGGCAACAGGAAAGCATAATAGGCGATAACCAGACGGCTGGAGTCGCCCATGTGGGATTGGGTCAGCAGCGCAACCAGCGAAACAATGGGTGCGAGCCGCACGCAAGTTTGCCACTTCCGGTCACGGTCCACTGGCCGGGTGTCGCCTGGATGGTTTCGCCCCGTGAACATCGCCGCCACCATGCTGGCCAGCAGCAAAACGCAAACGCCAAAGCCGAGTCCCGCGTTTTCCTCGATTTGCATTTCAGGCAATTGCTCCGGCCACGGGATGGTTTGTTGCAGCCGCTCGCCCAGCCCCGCCGGCATCGCCCGGTCCGCGAATTGATTCCATCGGCCGGCCAGCGGGAAAACCGGCGGCACAAAATTTTCCATGGCCAGCAGCACCGTATTTGCCCCCGCCATAAATACCGGGTCCTTTTTCAGTCCGCTGGTTTCCAGCACCAGGCCGGACCAGTCGCCGCAATATTTGAAGTTCAGAACCAGGGTGGGTAGCGCCGAAGCCAGCAGCGCCCAGGCGCCGACGGCCAGAACCATCAACGTCCGGCGGCGCATCCAGCCCAGCGCCGGGAGGATGGCCACCGCCCAGGGCAGCAGCAGCGGGAGGTTGTTCGTCTTGGCGCTGGTCATCAGCGCCGCCGCCAGCAGTGACACGAAGAAATCACGTGGCCGCCGGGAACGGTTTGCCCGCAGCGCAAAGTCCACCGCCACCAGCGCAAACGTCGCGCCAAAAAGGTCGTTGCCAATGCTCCCCGCCTGCAACAAATAGCCGTAGCCGGTCGGCACAATCCACATCCAAGGCCACGCCACACGCCGTCGTACCCCGAGCCGCGTGAACATGCTGAACACCAGTCCTGGCAGCAGCAGAAACGAAATGAAGTTGATGAGGAACAACCACCGGTCGGTTCCCAGCAACGCAATGACCGGCGCGGAAACCCATTCGATGCCGCACGAACGGTTGTTGATGCGCGGAAGAATGGTGTGAATCCAATGCCATTGGCCCGCCGCCAGCCAATGCAGCACGCGCGGGATGCGATAGGCCAGCGCGTCGTAATTGGTCGGCGCGTAGAGTGCGCCGCCCAGAAAAGCCATTGCCGCCAATATCAGAAATGCGAGCGGGAATGGCCGGCGAAAACGGCGTTTCAATTTTCTCCAGGAAATGCGCGGGATAATTCGTCCCGAAGTTTGTTTCCACCAAGCCCCGAACGCAACGAATCCAATCAGGAGCGCGACCATGTAACCGACGGCGTTCAATTGATGCAACGCAGACAGCGTCCAGCCAACGCAATTGAGATACGCACAAAACCAAACCCAGATCGAAATGGCCGATGGCATGATGGTTTGATTTTAGCTGGTTTGACCTATGATCGGGGAAAAAAATTGTATTTGAAAATGCACCAAAAGGCGTGAATTCCATCCTGCCAGCCGATTTTTTTGCCTTCCGCATAGGTGCGCCCGTAATAGGAAATCGCCACTTCATAGATGCGCACCTTCAACCGGGCCATTTTGGACACCACTTCCGGCTCAAAACCAAAACGGTTCTCTTCAATTTTGATCTTTTGAATGATTTCGCGCCGGAAAACCTTATAGCAGGCTTCCATGTCCGTCAGGTTGAGATTGGTGGCCATGTTGGAAAAAGTGGTCAAAAGGTTGTTGCCCACCGAGTGCCAGTAATACAACACGCGATGCGCCCCGGCGCCCAGAAACCGCGACCCAAACACCACATCCGCCTTGCCGGACAAAATCGGGACCAGCAACCGGTGATATTCGGTCGGGTCATATTCCAAGTCGGCATCTTGAACCATCACGACAGGCGCTGTTGCCTGGGCGAACCCCGTGCGCAAGGCCGCGCCTTTGCCCTGATTTTGCTCATGCCGCACCAGGGTCACCCGCGCATCGCCGTTCGTGGCCAACTTCAATTTTTCCCAGGTGCCGTCCGTGGAAGCGTCGTCCACCACGACCAGTTGTTGAACCGGACGCTGCGCCAGCACGACTTTGATGACTTCGGCGACCGTCGCCGCTTCGTTGTAAACTGGCATAACGACTGAAAGGCACGGTTCAATGTCGGCGTTGGATTTGATTTCGCTCATTGGATAATCGGTCCAGACTTCCGGTTTGTCGGACGGAGGCTGGCAAAAACCGCGCCACGGTTCAATCCGCAAATTGCATGGCGGGATAATCCGATGCGGGTTCTGGGAGCGCTGGCGTCCCGCCGGCGAGTGGATAATCTGTCGTCTTTGGCGGGCCGGCGGGACCCGTCCTCCGTAGCAGCACTGCGGAGGGTGGACGCCAGCGCTCCCAGGAGGCAACGTCACGGTGATTGAGTGCCGTCGTTTGGAGTGCCGTCCCGCCCGGTGGGACGGTTCGGCGGCTCACGTCAATCCTGCCGCGTAAACGCGGAATTCCAACGTCCACCAGCCGGCAAATTCGCTTTTCTTTCCCGGCCGCCCTTTTACGCTGTGGCCATGCCTTCATTCGACATTGTTTCCCAGGTCAACTCGATGGAAATCGAAAACGCCGTCAACCAGGCCAAAAAGGAACTGGCCAACCGCTTCGACTTCAAAGGCAGCAAGGCGGAAATCGTGCTCGAAAAAAACGAAATCAAGCTCTCCGCCGCAGACCAGTTCAAAATCAAGGCGCTCACGGAAATCGTCATGGGCCGGCTCGCTAAACGCAACATCAGCCTCAAGAGCGTGGAAACGGCCGAGCCGGACGTCTCCCCGCTCGGCCATGCGCGACAGGTCATCAAAATCAAGCAGGGCATCGAAACGACCGTCGCCAAGCAGATCACCGGCTTCATCCGCGACGGCAAGTTCAAGGTGACGACGCAGATTCAAGGCGACGAAGTGCGCGTCAACAGCAAGAGCCGGGACGAACTTCAAACCGTCATCGCGGCGGTGCGCGCCAAGGATTTTCCCGTGCCCGTGCAGTTTGTGAATTTCAGGGATTAAAATTCTGCCGCAATCTTGCGAACAATGACCTTAAGTTGTTATAAAAAACATAGTGATTGCTGAAATGGAAAGATTTGGCTGGCGAGTTGCGATCGAGCAACTTCGATTTCTCAGACATGAACTGTGTCTGCTCACACACGACAAACCAATTCGATGGCTGGTTCTTTTTTTTGAGCCATCGGCTGGGGTCCTTATTTCCTACCGTCTGGATCGGTGTTTTTATTTACTCTGCGGTCCAGTCTGGACCGCTCTGCGGATATTGGCTTTCCCACTGTTTCTATTTCTCCGGCTGTTAAGTTGCCGTCATGAAATCTGCTTCAAAGCCCAAATTGGTCAAGGACTTCAAGTGTGGCACTCTACCTTGGGATTGGCTGTTCATGGCGATGCCATCGTGGGGAAAAACTGTATTTTATATGGCGGAAACAGCATTGGTGTCAGGCGCGGGATCCGTCGTGGTGAACTCGTGCTCGGCGACGATGTGGTGCTGGGGATCAACTCGTGCATCCTTGGCCCGGCCCGTATCGGGGATCGCGTCGTGATTGGAGCCGGTGCGATAGTAGTGAGCGATATTCCACAGAACACCGTGGTCGTCGGTGTGCCGGTCAGACCAGTGAATTCCAAACGCAGTGACCATCCTTAAATCTCCACGACCTGTTTGTATTCCGGCACGAGGACTTCGGCTTTTGGCTTCATCTGGCGCAAGGTTTCGGCGTGGGCCAGGCATTGCGATTCTTCGCCGTGGATGCAGTAGATTTTTTTGATGTCGCCGGCGATTCTTTCGACGTATTGCTTCAATTCATTCCTGTCCGCATGGCCGGAGTAGGTGTCGAGGGAAACGACTTTGGCGCGCACGGCCTGCGGTTCGCCAAAAATGTTCACCGGGCTTTTGCCAGCCACGATTTGCGCGCCCAACGTGTTTTCCGCGCAATAGCCGATGAACAGAATCAAATTTTTCGGATCGCCGATGTGGTTTTTAAGATGATGGCGGATGCGTCCGGCTTCGCACATGCCCGACGCGCTGATGATGACGGCGGGTTCCTTTAAATCGTTCAGCTTCATCGAGTTTGCCACCTCGCGGATGTAAGTCAGATTTTCCATGCCGAACGGGTTCGCCTTTTCATGCAGGAACTGGTTGATGGCGTCGTTGAAACATTCCGGGTGCAGGCGGTAAATCTCCGTGGCGTTCACGCTCAACGGGCTGTCCACAAAAATCGGCGCGCGCGGCAATTGGCCCGCCAGCGTGAGCTGGTTCAGCACGTAAACAATCTGCTGCGTGCGTCCGACCGAAAACGCCGGGATGATGACCTTGCCTTTTTGATTCAAGGTCTCCAGCACGAGCCGGCCGACGGTTTCGTCGGCGTTGGTGCGCACGGCATGTTCGCGACCGCCATAGGTGGATTCGATCTGCAGATAATCCACGTTTTCGGTGGGTTGCGGGTCGCGGAGAATTTCATCGTTGCCGCGGCCCACATCGCCGCTGAACAGGTAACGGAATTTTCGATTGCCTTCGCGCACATCCAAAATGACCTGCGCCGCGCCAAGAATGTGCCCGGCGTCGCGAAACGTGACGGTGACGCCGTCCACGACCAGGAACGGGCGTTCGTAGCCAACGGCGACGAATTGATGCAGCGTTTTCTCCGCGTCGGCGATGGTGTAAAGCGGTTCGACCGGCGGGAGTTTTTTCTTCGCCCGCTGCTTGGAAACAAATGCGGCATCGTCCATCTGGATGTGCGCGGAGTCCACGAGCATGATGCTGCAAAGATCGCGCGTGGCGAAGGTGCAATGGATGTTGCCGGAGTACCCTTGCTTGCACAGATTCGGCAGGTTGCCGGCGTGATCAATGTGCGCATGGCTGAGCACCACGGCGTCCACCTGCTTCGGATCGAAGGGAAAACAGCAGTTGCGCTGGATGGATTCCTCGCGGCGGCCCTGGAACAATCCGCATTCGAGCACCAGCCGTTTGCCGTTGACCTCGAACAGATACATCGAGCCGGTCGTGGTGCGCGCCGCGCCGAAGAAATGGATTTGCATCAGTCAATCGTGTTGCGGGTTGCGGGTTGCGTCAAGAAAATGGCTGCGGCCTTGGCGGATATTTCACGCAACAGGCTTCTTAAGCCAGGTGCCAAAGTTCGAAATCCAAGATCCGACCCGCGGCGATGGTGCGACGGCGCGGCGGGAAGAAGCCCGATGGCCGGGGTCCGAAAGGCAAGCCCCCGGGCAAACGATATTTTCCCTCCACCGCTTTGTTTTCCGGCTTGAGATTTCGGGTTTCTTTCGGGTTTAGCTGTGCCGGTACGTGATGCGCGCCTTGTTCAAATCGTAGGGGGACATTTCAACGTTGACCTTGTCGCCGACGCTGATGCGGATGAAATTTTTGCGCATCTTGCCGGAGATATGCGCGAACACTTCGTGGCCGTTGGGCAGCGCCACCCGAAACATCGTGCCGGGCAGCACTTGGGTAACGTTTCCACTTAATTCAATTGGCTCTTCTTTAGCCACTATGCGTCGTTGAATTACAAAAAGTGATACCATTCGCCCCACGTAAAATCAATTCATTTTTGCCGCAAAAAATCAGTGGACATCCGCCGCCGTTTCGATAAAGTCACCGTAATCTTATGAAAAATGACAACATTACGACCGCTTTAAATCTTGTGCTGGCGGTGCTGGCGATTTTGGGCGTGATTTTCGCGCTGCAGACGATTTTCCGCACGCGCGAGTTGCGCTCCCTTCAAATGCAGGCAACCCAGGCCAACGGCTACCGCCTGGGCGTCGAAGCGCTCGCGAACGACGCGGTCGCTTACAGCAAGCAAAATCCGAACTCGGAAATCCTTCGCATCCTGCAGCCCCCCCCAGCCAAACCCGCCAACCGCTAATTGCCATGAATGAATCTGAAACAAATCCCCCTGTGCAAACCGAATTGATGGATCAGATTGTCGCTTTGCGACATCAGGTTTTCACACTGTTGCTCGCCCTCGTCGTGGTTAGTGGCACGCTCACTGTCGTTTTGTACCGGCAGGCCAAACTTACCGGTCGAGACATTGAAATCATCAAACCCCAGGCCACCCAAATCATAGCGGCATTCAAACGGGACCAGCCGGCCATGGAAAATTTCGTGAAGCAACTTACGGCTTACGGCGTCACCCATCCCGACTTCCAGCCGATTCTCAAAAAATACGGGATTGTGGCGACGCAACCTGCCGCCACACCAGTGGTGCCGGCTAAGAAGTAGTCGGCATCAGCCGCGCGCCACAGTTCGGACAAAAATTCGACTGCGGCGGACAACTGTTTCCACAACCGGAGCAATCCGTGTGCGCCTTTTTGTGGCGATAGTGGATGATTAAATTTCGCGTATATGGAATCCAGGGAAACAAATACGCGTATATGAAAACTGAATCCACCTTGCGTAGGGCATAGATCAGCAAGAGCAGGGAACCGATTAAACTCAACCACCAAAACATGACGGGAATCACTACACGTTTGCTCTTTTCAGTGGCATACCACTGAACAATAAACCGCGAGGAAAAAGTGACGTTGCCCAACCAGCCAATCACCTTCCAAACGCTCCATTGGATGCCGAACAATTTATCGTTGTGCCAGACGATGTCGTGCCAGATCAAATGGTGCAGCCAGTCCATAATGGCCACAGCTTAAACCCGTGACCGCCCAAACCGAAAGCGCAAAGCGCGACACCCCGACTCAATTGGGGAGGGACGGCGTGCCGCCGTCCCAAACTTAAATCAGGCACACCGACACGGCACCCAAGAACCTCGTAGCAGCGGACGTTAGTCCGCTCCATCTTGTCCAAAGCGATGTCAGAGCCGACTCACGTCGGCTGCTACGATTCAGGGGTTTAGCACGCGAAACTTGTTTTGGGGAAATCTCTCCCCATTACCCGCCGGCGACGATTTTTACGATTTCCAGCCGGTCGCCCGCGTTGAGCTGGCGCCGGGAAAATTCCGACGGCGCGACCGCCTCGCCGTTGTGCTCCACCACCACACTGCGCGGCAGCAGTTTTTGTGCAACCAAAAATTCCTCGATCGAGCACGGCAGCTTCGCCTCGATTGACTTTCCGTTGGCGGTGACAAATTGATTCATTTTTTACAACCAACAACCAATACTGAACATCCATGCCAATTTTGCCGGCGAGAGTTCATTGGATGTTGGGCGTTGGATGTTCGATGTTTACTCGCGATTTATCGGAGTTGGATGTTTTCCATTTCAAGCCGTCAGCGCCGCGTCCCAATCCTTCCACACCGGTTCGTAACCCAGCCGCCGGATCAGGTCCGCCACTTCGCCGGCGGAGCGCTCATCGGCAATTTGAAATTGTCCGGTCGCATTCGTTGCGTTTTCCGGTGTTGGCGCCCATTCGCTTGCGCCTTCGCTGCTAATTCGCAGCTTCGGCGACACAGGCGCGCCAAGTTCGACAATTTTTCCGCGAACGGTGTGATGGATTTTTTCCCTGCCCGCGCCGGTGTAACCACCCGGTTCGGTGTGGCTGCCCGCGCTCATCATTGTCACGCCCAGCGGAATCAGCCCGTCGCGCAGCTTTGCCGGCTCGCGCGTCGAAAGCACGAGGCCGACATCGGGAAACATCAACCGCAGCGCGCAGACGAGTTGCGCCAGGTCGCGGTCGGTCATGTGCGTGAGTGGCTGGAATTCGCCCGCGCACGGTCGCAACCGCGGCAGCGAAATGGTCAACTGTGCCTTCCAGCAGTTCCGCAGCAAATAATCCGCGTGCGCCGCCACGCTGATGGCCTCGTAACGCCAGTCGGCCAGGCCGTAAAGCGGGCTGATGCCGAGCCGCCGGAATCCCGCAGCGTAAGCGCGCTCGGGGGTTTCGAGCCGCCGGTCGAAATTGCGTTTCGGTCCGGCGGTGTGCATGTCCGCATAGACTTTGCGGTCGTAGGTCTCCTGATACACCACGAGGCCGTCCGCGCCCGCTTCGACCAGCGGCCGATAATCCGCCGTTTCCATCGGCCCAATTTCGAGCGAAATGCCCGGCCAATCCGCATGCAACGCGGCGATGCAATCCTTGAGGTAATCATTGGAAACGAACTTCGGATGTTCCCCCGCGACCAGCAGGATATTGCGGAAGCCTTGCGCCTTGATTGCCGCCGCCTCGCGCTTGACTTCGTCCAGCGACAGCGTCACGCGCAGGATTGGGTTGTCGCGCGAGAAGCCGCAGTATTTGCAATTGTTGACGCACTCGTTGGAAAGGTAGAGTGGCGCGAACATCCGGATGACCTTGCCGAACCGCTGCTGCGTCATCGCGTGCGATCGCCGGCCCATGTGTTCCAGCAATTCCCCGCCCGCCGGCGAAATCAAATGCGCGAAATCGGCGAGCGACAACTTTGTTTTCGCCATGCTCTCGCGCACGGCCTGGATGCCGGCCGACAGCGAACGCTTCACGAGCGATTCCAGCGGCAACGAATTGAATTCAGCGACAAAACTCACGATACCAACGTAGCAAATCGACGGGCAAAGTCGAGGCGAGCTTGGCATTGCGCAACGGGCGTAGTTTGTGAAACATTGGCGCGCAGGCGAATTTCACATGGCAGCCAAAATTCCAGTTCGGCGGCGCGCGAACAGATCGGTGATGATTCTCGGCGTCGGGTCGTTCGCGCACAGCCTTGGGCGGGCGCTGGCGGACACGGGCGCAAGCGTCTCGACTTATCTCACCCGCAATTACGGCCATTTCCCGCCGTCGCTGGTCGGACCGACATTTTCGCGCGACGCGTTTCCCAGCCCGGTTCCGCTCATCAAGAAAAACGGCGTGGAGGTCGTCATCCCGCAATCCATTGACTGGGCATTGCAACCGTGGGCGGAGGATTTGTTGCAATCGGGCGCCGGCATTTTCAGCCCCACGCGCGAAGCGATGCGGATCGAGCGCGAACGCGACTTCGCCCGAAAATTGTGCGCGGACTTCAAAATTCCCTTTCCGCCGGCCTACGTTGCGTCCAATCAAAAAGCTGCCGAAAAAATCCTGGCGAAACATCCGCGGCCATTCGTCATCAAAAATCCGCTCTGCTCGCCGACCAGCCCGATTCACACCATTTTGTGCGAAACGGTCGAGGACACGCGGGCATGGCTGCAGCATGTCAATTATGCCGAGGGCGTTTTTTTGCAGGAATACCTGGGCCGCGCCGAGGTGGGGCACATCGTGCTGGTGAGCGGCGGTGACATTTATTCGCTCGTGACGAACCAGGAATACAAATACGCCTTCAACGGCAACCAGGGCGTGGTCGCCGGCGCGCCGCTGGGCGGCCTGGTCGAACGCGATCCCAACGACAAATACGGACTGGCGCGCAAGCTCATCCATCCGCTGCTGCCGTGGCTGCGCGCAGCGAAGTTCAACGGGCCATTGCAGGTCACCGCCGTGAAACGCAAAGGCCGATGGCACGTCATCGAATACAATGTCCGCATCGGGGTCACCTCCGGCCCGATGATTTTGCGGATGCTGAAAAATCCGGCGGACATCGTCTTGCGAACCGCGCAGAATCAGAAGCTGGATCTGCAGTTCAACGAAAAGCTCAATTTCGGCTGTTCGCTCACGCTGGCCGGTTACGGTTATCCCTTCATCCAGGTGCGCAGCCCGCATCTGCCGCTGGAAGTGGACGGGAAATTCGATTGCGACGTTTGGTGGAACGAGGTGGCCCGCGGCGCGGACCAAAAGCTCAGGTCCACCGGCCATCGCATTGCGGACGTGATAGCGCTGGCGCCCAGGCTCGACGCGGCGATTGCCAGGGCTTACGCGAACATCCGCAAAATCAGGGTGGTGGGCAGTTATTTCCGCACGGACATCGGGAAAAGTTTATGGCCGCCGGGCGCCATCTGAATTCCCTTGATGTTTTAACACATCCGCCTTGTGTTCGTGTATCGCTGCGCGCTTGAAATTGTCAACGGACTTGAAATACGCAGCGAGTTCGCGTTGCAGTTCATATTCGACCGTTTCGCGTTGCAGCGAACGTTTCGACCAGACAAAGCCCAGCGCCGCCAGGCCGGCCAGCAAGACGGCGATTCCCGCCGGATTGGCCCGGGTCAGACCCAGGGCTCCGCGCGCCAGACCGTATCCACAAAGACCGGCAAACAGGACCAATCCGCATGACAATATCGCCATGGAATTCCGCAGCAGCCATTGCGAAACAGCGGCAAACCGGCCGGTCACCGGAGGGAAAGCCGCCGGCAGGCACCCCGCCGGCAGGATGGCCTGCAATTTCACGTTGCGCAGCACCTCCAGGGTCACCCGTGGATCCGGACGCACGGTGGGCGGTTCAAGCAAATCGCGTTCGTCGCCGCTGGTCATGAAAGTGGCGACGCGTTCCTCGACCGCCAGGTTCATCATGCGGGTGGGGATCAGAAGATTGTCCACCACAATTTGTGAAATCCGGCAAAGGCCAAAAAAAATGACGCCGGCAAAAACCAGCGGCAACAGCGTCACCGCCCACTTTGAGAATTGGCCGCGGATCCACAACTGCGGAAGCAGCACGGTTGTAAAAAGACTGGCGATGACAAAAATATTTAATGCGTCCATGTAGCGGCTGGCTGGAATCACCTCCCCATAATTCGCCCGGCCATAGGCCAGGCCGGCGGATTGCAACACGCCCCACAGCCCGAAGGTCAGGAGAAATTCAGCCGCCCGCGGCTCCTGAAAATTTGGCCGAAAATACAGGGCAGCCAATAAAGCCAGGGGCAGGGAAATCAGACACACCATTTCCGGAGCGTCGAAAAATGGCCAGGTCAGGTTGCGCGCCAGGGCGGAGGTAAATTGCATTAACGTTTGCGCCCGCAAGCGGCGGTCGTCTTCCATCGTGACGCTCAAAGCCATGCCCAGTCCAATGACCGCCAAGCACAAACCTAATGTGATTAAATTTTCCCTCTCCATTCGTCGCTGTTTGATGGCGCGCAAAACCGTCAATCCGGCGACCGCCAGGGGAGCCAGCAAACCTGAAGCCATGGTAAACAAACCCATGAACGCCGCGGCCAGCCCCAGCCACCAACTCCAACCGCCCGGCCGGCCAAATCCAAGTCCGATCAGTGTCACCAACGAAGCGAGGTCGAGGAGGTAGAGTTGGGAATTAAACGCCCAAATCGTGTTTTCCCCGGCATAGGGCAGCGCGAAAAATGGCGCCAGCAGAAAACAGATGAACCACCCGTTCTTCCGCCCCAGAAAATCCCACAAGCAAAATGCCAGTCCGCAAACGAAAGCCGCGTGGATGAATGCGTTGACCGTCATCTGCAACAACGGCTCCCATCGCCCGTTCAGCCAGATGACGCTCAGATCCAGCAGGCGCGTGAAGAGAATTCGATGTTCATTATGGGCCGCAAAAAAGTCCTTCCACGTCAGATGGCCCTCCACCCAGGGTCTGAAAAACCGTTCCGCTTCATGCCACTGATCCCATAATGGAAGGGGCGACCCATAAAGCTGCACCACCCACAATTTGGCCCCCAGCACGACCAAAAACAACGCGGCCAGCCAGGCGCTGAAATGTTTGAACGAGTCGCTCGTTGGGTTCGTTGGCCTGGTCATTGCGGGAAGCCTTACCGGGACGCGAACCCATGTCAATTTCACAACGACGCAAGTCCGCAAACCGCTCAATGGGGAATGCCGGCGGGCGCAAAAGGGACGGTGCCAATTCGTGAAGCTTGCCGGCCGTCACCCGGCAGCAAAATTCCGTTCCAACCAGACCCACGCCAGCGCGACCAATCCGGCCAATAAAACAAGCAATTCAACCAGGCCGTGGTTCGAAAAAAGACTTTTCCCGATGATGCAGCGAACCACGCCCCATCCGGAAAGCAAAACACCCAAACCCAACCCGGCCAATAAAATGACGACCGCGTGGTTGAGCAGCAAAAGCGCATAATAGGAAAAGCGTCCCCATTGGTTGATTTCGCCCACCGCCACCCAAGTGTCATGATTTTGATTGGTGACTTCCAGCCGGAATGGGTTTTGGGGCGCCGACACCATGATCGTCTGCCACCGTCCGGTGATTTCGGGATGCAGTTCGATTCTGCGCCCGGTGGATTGTTCCACCAGTTGCAGGCTGACACTTTCCAGCCCAGGCCCGCAGGATAATTTCAGGCTCAGTTTTGGCAGAGTGGCGCACAGTGGTTTGCTGACAAAATGCCCGGCCAGGGCCACTCCGTTTGAGCAATTACCCCACACGGGCATGAATTCCTGTTCTGGTGTTCCGGGCGGGCAACCATTCAGAACCAATGCGGCATCGGACTTTTCGTCCCTTTCCAGTTTTAATGGCGGACGGCAGGCGGCAGGCATAATTCTCAACAGATTGGGATCGCGCAGCAATTCCACCAACACGCCGGCATCCGGATACGGAACCTCCCCAAACGGTTTGTCCAGCAAACAGGCAGGATCGTCCGTGACAACAAATGCCCGCACATTTTGCTCCTCAATCAGGCCCATCCGCCGGCTGAATTGCATGTAATTTTCCGCCCGGCCACCGCCCATCGTTGCCCAGGAGATCTGCCACATTCCCAAAAACAAACAACCTGCCCAAGCCATCGCCAGCAGACCCACCAACGGCCGTGACAGCCGGCGATATTCAGTATTCTCTCCCAAAATGAACAAACTGGCCAGACTCGCGATGGAGAGGGTGCAGAGGGTGTCCATGTATCGGCTGCTGTTGCCCAAGTGTTCGCGACCATAAGCCAGGGCCGCGGCCTCCAGGAAACCCCAAAAGCCAAGGGTTAGAACAAATTCAGCCGCCCGGGGGTCTTTGAAGTCCGACCGGAAGTATTTGATGACCGTGATCACCAGCGGCAGACAAATGACCAACAGCAAGGCCGGCTGATTAATGAACGGCCATGCCAGATTGCCCAGCAGCGCTTCCCCAAATGTCAAAAACCGTCCGGCCCGATAATGCCCGTGTTTTTGAATGGCAACATCCAGGATCAGGCCGGAAATAAAAACCGCCAGACTGCAACCAAGGGTAATCCATTGACCTTGAATGGTGCCCCGCCGCTTCAACCGGCGAAGAAGCAGCAACCCGATAACGGCCAGGGAAGCCAACAAACCGGACCCCATCGTAAAGAGGGACATCACCGCCGTTGCAAGCCCGCAAAACCACCAGCCGCCACCCGGCGAACCGAACCCCAGTCCGATGATCGTGACAACGGCAAAAATGCTCAAAAAATATTCCTGGGAATGAAAGCCGTGAATCGTATTTTCAGCCGCAAAAGGAAAGGCGAAAAACGGCATGAGCAAAAAGCAGATCAACCCTTCATGTTTGCGGCCGGTAAAAATCCACAGGCCATACGCCAGTCCGCAGGCATAGCCGGTGTGAATGAACGCGTTGATGACCATCTGCAGCCTGGGGTCCCACTGGCGGTTGAACCACAACTCCAACAAGTCCAGCGCGCGGGTGAAAAAAATCCGGTGCTCGTTGTGCGGGGCAAACCATGCGTTCCACGTCAGATGCCCCTCCAGCCAGGGCTTGAATAAAAGTCTCGCCTCGTCCCATTGATCCCAATAGGGAACGGCCGTTCCGTACACCTGGATCACCCAAAGTTTGGCCCCCAGCACCACCAGCAACAACGCCAACAACCATGCCGCGAGCCGCCGGTTGAAATTTTTGGACTGCACGCGACTGTGGTACTCATCTACCATCCGCAAATCAAGAATGTCCGCGTTGGGGCAAGTCACTGAACTTTTCAATGCTCAGGTGGATGCGCCTGAAAAACCGATTGCGCCAAACACCATATTTTTCGTGTCATTTGGCACGATTCGTGGTTAAACAGCGGCAACATTCGATGGATTTTGATTCAACAAGTTTTCCACTGCGACCGGCGTGGGTTGAAATTGATCTCGCGCGGCTGCGCCGCAATTTTCAACTCATCCGCCGCGACCTGCCGCGCAAGGTGCAATTGCTGGCGGTCGTGAAGGACGAGGCTTACGGCCACGGCGCGCCCGACGTGGCGCGCATCGCGCTCGAAGAAGGCGCGTGGGGGTTTGGCCTCAGCACGCTGGAGGAAGCCATGGCGCTCCGCGATGCCGGCATCACCGCGCCGTTGTTGCTGCTCGGCGAACGGCAGGAAGCAGAATTGCCCTGGTGCGTCGAACATAATCTGACGGTCTGTGTCAACGAACCGCACACCGTCCGCAAACTCGCGAGCCTGGCGGCAAAGGCCGGCAAACGTGTGCCGGTGCATGTGAAAATTCACACGGGCATGAGCCGCTTCGGCGTCCGCTGGGACGAGGCGTTGCCGCTCATCGAACAAATTTGCTCCGAGAAAGCGCTTTCGCTCGAAGGCGTGATGACGCACTTCGCGCAATCCGATGAAACGGACAAGACCTTTGCCAATCTCCAATTCTCCCGATTCAACGAAGTTCTCCAGGGGCTGGCCGCGCGGAAAATCCCCGTGAAGCTCCGGCACACCTGCAACAGCGGCGGGTTCCTCGATCTGCCGCACGCGCATCTCGACATGGTCCGCGTCGGCATTTTGTTGTATGGCGTTTTCCCGTCGTCGGTCTGCCGGCGGATTCCCGGAATCGAGCCGGTCATGTCCGTGAAAGCGCGCATCGCGGCGATCCAAAAATTGAAACCCGGCGAAGTGGTCGGTTATGGCATGCGTTACACCGCGCCGTCGGAACGGCGAATTGCGGTGCTGCCCATCGGCTACGGCGACGGCTTTCCGCGCGTGCGCAACCAGGGCGGCGCGCTCATCCACGGCAAACGCGCCCCGCTCATCGGTGGCATCGCGATGGACGCGCTGATGGTGGACATCACGGACATCCCCGAGGCGCAGATGTGGGACGAAGCCGTCGTCATGGGCCGCCAGGGCGGCGAGGAAATCACCGTGCACGACATGGCGAAGCTGAAAAACTCGGTGAGCTACGAAGTGCTGACAAGCTGGCGCCTGCGCCTGCGGAGAAAATCAGTGAATGGAGCAAAGGTTCACAGCCAACCTGAAGCTGTTGCGGGTAAATGCTGATGTGGAAAACACCTTTCCAACCGTCAGTAATGGATTTGACCAGTTCAACCGGAAACCATGACCAAAGCACTCGGTCTCGACCTGAAAAAACTCCAAGCCCGCGCTTTTGACCGGGCCGAATGGGCCGGGGAAACTCTCCGTCGTTACCATGCTGTCATTTTGGATCTTGATGATTTGGTTGTTCAAGAACTGCAAGGGCTTTACCACTGGATGTTCGTCCCGACAACGCTATGGCCGTTTAATATTCAGGATGTGCTGGCGGATTGCCTCGCTACTCTGGAAAAGGGAAAACGCCTGAACGTGCGGCACCGGCTGCTCATTGACCTGCTTCCTGAGCCACCGGACGAAACCATCTGTGCGGCTGTGGCCGGCCACGAACTCCACGTTCAGAAAGGCGCCTACGAAAATCTTGTCAAAACGCAGGCCAAGTATTCTCAGAACGAACTCGCCATCCGCACCGATCCACAACTTCGCCGCCAATGGGCGCGCGTCAAAGCGGCCTTCAATGTCCAAGCCTACTGCGACCATAAGGGCGTGATCCGCCGGACAATGAGCGCAGAGCGCAACCTGCGCCCGTCGTTTTCTGTCAACCTGCGTCGCCGCGATGATGTTTTTCACGCGGCGTTCGATGCGTTCTGTTTGCGTTGGAACCTCTATGGGATGCAGAACGATGAACCGCTCCTGCTCAAACTTGCCGTCAACCTCACACCTTACGGAACGCTGATTCACATTCCCGCCTATTGGTCATTTGACCCGAAGCGAGACATCCGCTGGGATGCAATTGCCAGTCTCCATCGCGTTCGCGTCCACGGGCGTCAAGGCTCTGTTCTTGCCGAAGGACAAGCCCAAAAAATGAAAGATGCCGTGAAACTTCGGCAACTCGACAAAGAAGCCCTCCAGCTCGGCTTGAAAGGTGAAAAAAAGCACGAATTTCTCTGCGCCGGTCTCGGATGGGATCCACGCACAAGCCCCAAACGCATCAGCCGGCTCCGGGCGGAATTCAAGAACCGGCGGGCGGTGGAAAAAACGAAATAATACAGTGGCATCCGCCTGCGCCATGAATCAGGCGCTTTGCATCTCCCCCAGCAAGACGTCAGCCGGGATGCGCAAACCACCGACCAAGGCACGGATCATTTTCAGGCTGAGGCTTCGATGTCCTGAGAGAACCTCAGAAACCCGGCTTCGACTGCCCAGGAAAGGCACCAAGTCTTTGTTGGTGAGGCCCTGTTGCATCATTCGAAAACGAATCGCCGCCACCGGGTCTGGCTTGGCGATGGGAAAAACCCTTTCTTCGTAATCATGAATCAACAATGAAAGAATCTCCAACTCGTCGCCAGCCGAAGTGCCGGGCCTGGCGTCCATGAGTTTTTCAATTCGCGCCAGCGCCGCCGCATATTCAGACTTCGTTTTAATCACTTTAATATTCATTAAATCTCCTCCGCATTGACTCGATCATATTCCCGGTGCGTTCCGGCAAACCGGACATACACCACCGCGTAGGCATAGTTTATTTTCACCACCAGCCGGTATTTGTTTCCACAAATGTTGAACACGACCCGGCTCCCCTTCAAAATGCTGGCACTGCCGTATTTTTCTTTGATTTGTGCCGGATTGGCCCAACGGGCTGCCTCCGCCTCGTGAAACCAGGCATCCAATTCAACTTTCGCTTCGGGAAATCGTTTGGCCAGCTCATACAACGGCCTTCTCGATATTACTCGCATATAATTGCATGGGAATCGCCCCGATGCAAATAAAATGTTCCCATTTTGGGAAAAACGTGTCCAGCGCAAAATCGGCTTGGGACAGGGATTGGGGACATTCAGTTCCTTTGAACGGCAGTCACGACGGGTGCATGCTTTGATCAACAAACCGTCACCTTATGGTCAAAGCACCTGAATTACCAAAGACTGCCACGCACCAATCCGTGCCAGCGTCCGAGCCGGCAATCCACGAACAAGGGAACTCTGATTCTCCAACACGCATCATCTGCGACCTCGCCGATTCGGATGCTTTCGTCGAAACATATCGCAAGCCGCATGTTCCCGTCATGTCTTCATTTGGCGCGGGACGATTGCATGTCTGCCGGTTTTACGGTTCATGGGATTTGAATCAGATGATTTCAGAGAATGCCGAAATCCTGTTCCGATCCATCCGCAAACTTTCTTCCAAAGAGGCCAAAAACACCACGAAGGAATGGGATGATCTCACCTTTCAGTTCGGCCCCCGGGCATTTCTTTATGCCGATAAGGACCGGATTATTGGTTTCGCTGCCACTCCGATTGAAGCTGAGCGTCTGGCAACACAGTTTGGCAAGAAATACCGCATGCCCACGGCCTCGGACGGCGGGATTTTTTATCTTATCCAGCAGGAAGGAGACAATATCAAAACCAAAGAAGTCTCTTTATCTTCCGGCACGGTTCTCAAACCGGAAGCCCTTGCCCTTCATTACGGCAGTGGCAGCGGAGAATGGCATCGGAGCTTTGTCGAAAAACTTTGTGAACGACCCAATGGCCTCTCGATTTTTGAGGGGAAGCCGGGCACGGGCAAAACCTTCTATCTCCGCCACCTCATGGGCGTGCTCAAGGAGTCGCACCGATTCTATTTCATCCCAACTTCGACGATGGGCATTCTTTCAAAGCCCGATTTTATCGGCTTCTGGACCGATCAGCGATGGCTTCATTCCAATAAAAAGTTCGTCGTCGTCCTGGAGGATTCCGACGCGGCGCTGATGACTCGCGGTTCTGACAATCGCGAACAGGTCAGCGCACTCCTGAATCTGTCCGATGGAATGCTCGCTGATTTTCTTCGTCTGCAAATCATCTGCACCATCAACTGCTCCGCCGCCGACATTGATCCGGCGCTGCTTCGTCCCGGTCGTCTGCTTTGCCATCGCGTCTTTGGCCGGCTCGACTACGCCCAAGCCGCCCGCCTGGCCGAAAGTCTTGGCCGGAGATTGCCGCAGACCCGTGATTATTCGCTCGCAGAGGTGTTTGCCGGACAGGACACCGACGAAATTAACCGCCCGCGAATTGGATTTGCGGCTTGAAAAATATGAAAACTAAAAAACCAGGCATCGTCGAAGAGCGAAAAGAAAAACACAAAAAACGACCGGCTCGCGCCCAAAGTAATTCGGGAAAAGAAGCGGCCCAAAAGGAACCGTGGGAACGCCGCGAGGAGGAGACCGAAAAATTGCTGTCAGCGGCCAAACGCAGGCTGCCCGGACTAAAGGCGCTGCTGGCATCCGTCTCGGATCATTGGGGCTACGAAGATCCGATTTACCGCTTCTATCATCAGTCATTCAAGGTTTATCATCTACAAACTGCGACCTTGAAAATTGTCGCGGAATTGCAGGCTCTGGCGCCGCATCTCAAACTGAACTCATACTTCGTTAAAATTGTAGCCGAAGGCACGGACAAAAAATTTGCCATGTCTCACAATGCCAACTGGCTGAAACATACGCGTCCGATTGTGGAAGCATTCTTTCATGCCCGGCACATGCTGCTCATGGTCTGCAAGTATGCCGAAGAACTGCCGGAACCGCCTCCAATACTGCCGTCTGGATGGGCAACGGTGTTGTATTTATACGACGTGCGGTGATTTGAAATGGCATGGCCACAAGACATCCCCCGCAATCCATGAATTTCACCAGCCTCGACTTTGAAACGGCCAATCACTCGCGCGTGAGCATCTGCGCCGCCGGGCTGGCCGTCTTTGAGGATGGCAATTTGACCGAAACTCCGTATTGGTTGGTGCGGCCTCCAAAACCGCACGGATGGTTTTTGCCAGACTTCATTGAAATTCACCACTTGACGCATTTGGACGTTCTGGATGCCCCGGAATTCCCCGCCATTGTGGCGGAATTTCTGGCCCGGCTGGCCCGCGCCGATCTGATAATCGCGCATAATGCCCACTTCGACATCGAACATCTGCGCGCCACCTTGGATCATTTCAGTCTGCCCCGACCGGAGTTTGATTATGTATGCACCTGCCAACTTGCCCGGCGCGTCTGGCCGGAACTGGAAAACCATCAGCTCGGCACACTGGCGGCGCATATCGGCCACAAATTTAATCACCACCACGCCCAATCCGATGCCGAAGCCACCGGGCGTGTGCTGCTGGCGATGATGAAACAGGTGAACGCCAACACGCCGCGCGAGTTGTTGCAAAAGACAGGCATGGAGCCGAAGCGATTTTGCCAACCATGAGCCATTTTCAAATACTTTGTAGGAGCCGAGGTGACGAGGCTCAAATTAAAACGAAATTAGAGACTCCTCACGTCGTCTCCTACGATTCTGAAAGAAAATTTAACCACCACCACGCCCAAGCTGACGCCGAAGCCGCCGGTCGCGTGCTGCTGGCGATGATGCGCCACGCAAATGCCGCCACGCCGCGCGAGTTGTTGAAAAAGGCGGGCATGGAGCCGAAGCGATTTCACCAGTGAAATGAACCGCATCATCGGCTGTGCCGCATTGCCAAAGAACTTAATTAGCTTGATATAGTTAGTTGGGTGATGAGAATTGATATGAACTTCTTCAAAGAAGTATCAGTTCAAAACAAAATATGACAAAAGAACTGGAAGATTTCCTTAACGAAATTGGCAAGCATGTTCCGCCACGAAAGGAGAAGACCCTGTTTTCGCTCGGTGGCAGAGGATACTATGAGAATCCGGCTTCAGACCTTCTTGCCTTTTTCCTTAAACCAGATGCTGAACACGGCTTTCAGGCGCTCTTCCTTCAGACTTTTCTTGACTGCATGGAGGGGGATGACTCCCAAAACATTGGAATGGCAGGTGTGACAGTTAGCCGGGAAGAACGCACGGAGGAGGGTAAACGGATCGACATAGTGGTGCAAAGTCCAGACTGGGTTCTTTTGATTGAAAACAAGATTAACCACATCCAAAATAATCCTTTTGAGTTCTATAAAAAATTTGGTCGTAGTTTGCCAGGAGGCAAGAAACGGCTGATGATGGGTATCCTTTCTCCAAAAGGGGAAAGTGTCCCTAAAGGATGGAAGCCAGTATCCTATCAAGACTACTGCGCCGCACTGCGCCGCCGTCTTGTCAAAGAGTTTTTTGATCACGCTTACTCCAAGTGGGTGGTATTCGCCCGGGAGTTTATCCTACACTTTGAAAACGAACTTTACCAACCCATTATGAATGACAAACAGGCAGATGATGTCGAACAGCACATGCAGCAAATCGAAGAGGCTACAAAACTAGCCGCCGATTATCGTGTTTTCCTTTCGCAATTGTTGATAGACAATTTGACGAAGGCCATCGCGGGCCACAACTTCAGACCCAAAGAAGAAACGTGGGGTATTCGCTGTTATGCTGATAATAAGTGGGGTCGTTCCAATCTTGTTTTTCTGCCAAACTTTTTTCTGCCAAACTTTTCTGGTAGGTCCCCGGAGTTTCATGTGCGGATAGATCTCGAAGATTTCACACCCGAGCAGAAGGCGCAGGCACTTCAAATGTTTTCTGGAATGAAGTATGAGCTGGGGGGAAGGTGGCTGACAATGCAAACGCAGATTTGTTTCAAAAATCGAAAAGAAGCCGTCGATGAACTATGCAAGTTAGGAGGTCTTCTTGCGGAGCTTTTCAAAATGCACCCAAACCCGGTTTAACTCGCAGCCATCCAACAACCAACATTCAACCATGGACTACTACTGTAAGTATTGTTGAATCAAAACTACCAGCATCGCCAGCCTGAGCAAACCAGTTATATGCAAAAACCTCCCGACAACTTTATAATCGCTCCGCCGAAGCGCTACTGGGTAGCCCAAACAAGAACAACAAAATACTTTAGCATTAGCACGATTCCAGAAATTGCGGCCTTGCTTAATGCTAAATTGATTTCGGAGGATTTTATGGCCACGGAACACAATCGGTTTGTCCACTCATACGATAAGGTTTTGAAAAATGAAGCTGCGGTTTGGGTAAAAGTCTCAGAGCTTCTTGCAGAAGCATATAAAGACCAGCCGCTAGTTACTGTCGTCCTCAAGGATATTGAGAACAATGCCTTTATACTAAGTGAGAGATACCATTCAAATGGCAATCCGAGATCGGTGGCTGCGAAAGCCGTTTCAAATTACTTTGATCAGCACTATAAGGAGTTCGAACGAGTTACACCAAAAGAATTCCTCGTCTACTTCAAAGGCGATAAATATCCCGCCTCAAAATTTAACTTTAAGCTTATTTTCAAACCAGAGACTCATCTCACGGGCACAACAGATTCAAAGCATGCCCCATTTGAGGAAACTTACCCCTACACATTCAAAGATTCTGAATCCTATGTCTTGGAGCCACCAGCGAAGTTTCCATCAGTATCGCTAGAACTGAAACCGCCCCAATACGACCCGACATCTAGACTGCAACCAGAGTTCAGATCGCCTGTAGCCACTTAACAGAAAACCATGTAATGCCATCCGCTGGGTGCAAACAAAGGCCATCACGAGCCAGCCTTGTAAAATGCCATGTTAGCCAAGGTCAAAAAACAAAACCGGGTGGTCGCCCTGTTCCGAAACAAACTCAACCCTGCCACTGATTTGAAGATTTTGGCCAAAGCATTCCCATGAAACTTCTTTTCTCCGAACAAAATTCCGACTACGAGCATTACCAGTTTCCCTATGCCATATGGGCCGTGCCGGAGGCGGGCGAAACGCCGTCGGACATTTTCAACGCCGGCTTCCTGCCGTCGTCGCGCAATCTCGACCGCTTTTACCTCTGCCGGCAGGTGCGCGTGGACCTCGCGAAATTCAATCCGTCATCCGAAAACCGCCGCATCCTGCGCAAGGGCGCGGGCATTGAAGTGAAGCTCGTGCCGCGTGACAAATATAATTACACGCCGGAACGCCGGGAATTTTTCAAGACCTACGCCGACATCAAATTCGGCAAGGACGTGATGACGTTCGAGCGGCTCGACGCGCTGTTTGGTTCGCCCATCATTTCGCATCTGCTCGTGTTCACGGATGCGGCCAAAGGCAATGAGGTCGGGGTCGCCACGTTGTATATCGAGGGCCGGGAGCTCGCGTATTATTACTACGCCTTTTACGACCTGAATTATTACGCGCGCAATCTCGGCATGTTCATGATGACCTCGGCCGCGACGTTGTTCGCCGAACGCAGTTTCAAACATCTCTACCTCGGCACGTGCTATTCGCGGACGGCTCTGTATAAAACGCAGTTTGCCGGCGCGGAATTCTTCAACGGCTTCCGCTGGTCGGATGACCTCGACGAACTCAAGTTCATCATCAAGCGCGACAAAAAGGAACTGTACCAGCACCTGCTCGAAACAGACGAATACCGCGAAGAATTTTACGACGGAACCCTCGAAAAAATCCGCGCGGCGAGTGAATTCCGGGTCAAGGTGAAGTAAAAACCTGCCGCCGTTGGAGGCAGCACCGACCACCCGCGATGCCCTGAACGCCCGGTCTTGATCTGGCCAGGGACCACAGCGAATTGTCCTTGATCCGGTTGTTCGAGCCCGATTTCCGAATGGTACGTCGGACCATCGCGTTTGGTGACCCAAGAATGCCGGACGGAACTTTTATTTGGACGAGGCAACAACGGGCCTTGCTCCGGGTTTGCGCGGCGCTTTTGAGGCCTCCGACTGCTGATGCAGCAACTTTTCCACTTTTAAGACAAGTTGTTCTGCCTCGAATGGTTTTATGACATAATCGGTGGCGCCAGATTCATACCCGACGAGCCGGCTGATATGGCTGCATAAACCTGTCAACATGAGAACCGGGATGGAGGCGGTGGCGGGATTACCCCGCAAAGTTTCGCAAACAGCGAACCCGTCCAATTCGGGCATCATCACATCCAGTATAATCAAATCGGGTGACACCGTCTGGGCCTTTTTGAGCGCGTCAATGCCATTGGTGGCCGTGCCAACGGCAAAACCTGCATTTTTCAAAGTGAAGCGTATCACTTCAAGCTGATCCGGGTCATCCTCCACCACCAATATTTTTTTTTGCATAGGAACTTGATTAACATGTGCAAATACGTTCAACGCCGAAAACCCCGCGGCACGGTGCAAATAAACTCCGGTCGCGAACTAGCATGAATGATGCCATCAATGGCCCAAAAGTTGACACCGCGCGTGTTTCCCTGTTTCAGGGAATCCGGCTGCGACAAAATCACCGACGCGAGCGCCAGCACCGGCGTCGGGCCGCGGAGCAGGGTCAAAAAGTTTCGGGTGGAGTCACAAGGGCATGTTTAGGGTAAAGGTGAAACAAGAATCCTGTGGTTGGTTTCAGTGCCGTAGGCGCGGCATATTTGTTGTTTTGTATCGAGATAATTCCAAAGCCTCATAGAGGCGGCATATTTCGACCCGACGGGGCTTGAGATTTTTTTGATCGGGATTCTACAAAGCTTCCGCTCCTGACGGAGCTTGTTTGTTCAGTTGAAGTTGCGCCGTACATCGGCTATTCTCAACAGACGATGACATTGACGGAAAAATTGCTCGCCCGCGCCGCCGGCAAACCGCGGGTGCGGGCCGGTGACAACCTCTGGGTGAGCGCCGACGTGCTCATGACGCATGACGTCTGCGGACCGGGCACCATCGGCGTCTTCAAACGCGAATTCGGCAAGACCGCCAAAGTCTGGGATAAAAACAAAATCGTCATCATCCCCGACCACTACATTTTCACCGCCGACTCGCTCTCGAACCGCAACGTGGACATCCTCCGCGATTTTGTCCGTGAACAGGGCATCACGTATTTCTACGATGTGATTGACGACCCGAACGGTTCGTGGAAATTCGACGCTGCCAAGGGCAATTTGAAACGGCAGTTTGGTTCGCATTACGCCGGCGTCTGCCACACGGCATTGCCGGCCAAGGGTCATACGCGGCCGGGCGAAGTGCTGTTCGGCACGGACTCGCACACCTGCATGGCCGGCGCGTTCAACCTGTTCGCCACCGGCATCGGCAACACGGACGCCGGCTTCGTCATGGGCACCGGCAAGTTGCTCATCAAGGTCCCCGAAACCATGCGCTTCCGGCTCGAAGGCAAATTGCAGCCGGGCGTGATGGCCAAGGACGTGATTCTTCATTGCATCGGTGAAATCGGCTTCGACGGCGCGACGTATCGCACGATGCAATTTGACGGCCCCGGTGCGGCATCGCTTTCCATGGATGACCGCATGACGATTGCGAACATGGCCATCGAAGCGGGCGGCAAGAACTGCATTTTTGAATTCGACGCGCGCACGGCGGAATACGTGGATGCGCGCGTGAAATTGAACGGCACGAAATCCACTTACGAACCCATCGCGCCGGACAAAAAACAGAAGTTCGTCTATGAACTCGTCGTGAACCTCGCCCGGCTCGAACCGACGGTGGCATGCCATCCCAATCCCGGCCAGCGTAAGAAGGCGAAGGAACTCGGGCACATCAAGCTCGACCGCGCCTACGTCGGCTCCTGCACGGGCGGCAAGACGAGCGATTTCGTGGAGTTCGCGCGCGTGTTGCGCGGCAAGCGCGTCACGATTGATACGTTTGGCGTGCCTGCGACGCCGGAGATCGCGCGTGATTTGCAGACGACGTATTGGGGCAACCAGACGATTTGGGACGTGCTCGTGAGCGCGGGCGTGCAAATGACGGAGAACGCCGGCTGCGCCGCGTGCCTGGGCGGGCCGGTGGACACGTTTGGCCGTATCAACAAAGCCGGCATCAAATGCATCAGCGCGACGAACCGGAATTTCCCCGGTCGCATGGGTGACAAGGAATCGCAGGTGTTCCTCGCCTCGCCAGCCACGGTGGCCGCGAGCGCGATTGCCGGGAAGATCGTGGACCCGCGCGAGTATCTGGGGAATTAACTGGACGTCAGATGGCCATTGCTACATACAACGAAGTTTCCTGGGAACGTATGAATAACGCGGTTGAAAATGTGCGCCGGCGTTTGCTGCGTGCAGCAAGCGCTTTGGAGCAGGCCAAAGTTCCCTACGCCGTGGCAGGTGGAAACGCCGTGGCCGCCTGGGTTTCACGCGTGGACGAAGCTGCGGTGCGGAACACGCAGGACGTGGACATTGTATTGCGCCGGGCAGACCTGCGTGCGGCGCGCGAGGCGCTGGAACAAGCTGGCTTGGTTTATCGTCACGCAGCGGGCATGGACATGTTTCTCGATGGGCCGGACGCCAGGGCGCGTGACGCAGTTCACATCGTTTTTGCCGCTGAAAAAGTCCGGCCCGACTACACCGCGCCAGCGCCCGATGTTTCCGAGTCAGAGGAAACGGAAACCTTCCGCCTGCTTTTACTCGACGCCCTGGTGCGGATGAAACTCACTTCATTCCGCGACAAGGACCGCGTGCATCTGCGCGACCTGATGGAAGTGGGATTGGTGGACGAAAGCTGGCTGGAGCGGTTGCCGGCGGCGTTGCGCACTCGTTTGCAAGAATTGTTCGACAACCCTGAAGGCTGATTCAATAACCGCATGCGGGCGCGTCAGCCAATCAACGTTTGCTGAACCCATCCAACTCGGCGATGAAGGCATCCGGGCCACCCTTCAAATAACCAACCTGACGCCCGAGTTCCCTGCCGGCGGAATTCAACAGCACAAAGGTGGGAAAACCGTTCACGCCGAATCGTTTTTTAATATCCTGATTGGCCTGTTTAACCGCGGCATCCTGCTTTATGTGGCGGGGAAAATCCAGTGTCACCAGCACGAGCTTGCTTTTAGCGTAGCCGGCAAATTTGCCGGTGGACAGCACATCTTTGTCGAATTTAATGCACCAGCCACACCAATCTGAACCAGTGAAGTCGAGCAGCACCATCTTGTGTTCCGACCGCGCCTGATTCAAGGCCGCTGACAAGGTGGTGTCCCGTGACAATTCTGAAGCCTGCCCCGCGGATGACGGCTGCGCTGCGCTTTCATCAGCCGGCGGTCGCGGCGCCGGCTGGTTGATGGCTTGAATGTGGTATTGGGCGTTGGCCGCAGCTTGCTTTTGTTCCGCCTCGCTTGCCTTCGTCGGATTGTAACCGAAATGCTTTTGCAGCGCGGGATCGAGCTTGCTCAGTTTCACATTGCCCATCCCGCCGGAGTAGGTGAAGTAGATGTCCGTGGCCGTGACCGTGGTGACTGTCACGTTGCTGTAAACTTCGCTGCCCGCGTTGAGCACCGGCAGCTTTTCATTCGCCCGCGCGACCCAAACCGCAACGATCAAACTGAACGCGATGAAACCTTTGGCGCGCATATTTCATGGTTGCTTCGCCAGATTCGCGCCGAGCAGATAAATCGTGAACGTCGTCCCTTCGCCCGGCTGCGTGTGAACGTGCAATGCGCCTTTCCCTTCCTTGATGAGCCGCTGCACGATGTTGAGACCGAGGCCGGTCCCCTGTCGCGGGCCTTTGGTGGTGAAGTAAGGCTGGAAAATTTTCGGCAGCACTTCCGGCGGGATGCCGGGCCCGGTGTCGCGCACCCACAACTTCACCAGCGGGGCGGTGTTGTCCATGCTCTCGACGTTCAGCAGCCGGTCGTTTGGCCCGTCCTTGAACGCAGTCAAATCGAGGGGCTCGCGCAAAATTTCACCGCCGACATCAACGCGATGACTCATCGGCGCGCATTGAAAGGCGTTGACGGTGAGGTTCAGCAAAATCTGGATGACATCGGTGCCGTTCATTTTGATGCCAAGGTCTTCAGCCATCGGCTGAACGCTGAATTCGTTGTCGCTCCGGCCGGGATGGACGCGGACGAGTTGTTCGAGGTCTTTGAACAATTGATTCACGCTCACGCGCGGGGCTTCCTCCGATTGACGGCGGAGAAAACCGAGGTAGCGCCGGGAAATTTCCACGCAATTCCCCACCTGCCGCGCGATGATGCGCAGGCGGTCCTTGATGAATTCCAAGTCCTCCATTTCCAGCCGCGAATTGCGATTGAGACGCTGGTTGAGCACCTGCACGAAACCGGAAATGACCGTCAGCGGGCCGTTGATGTCGTGGATGATGCTGGCATAAATGTCGCCGCGCGTTTTGGCAATTTGCTCCTCGACCTTCTGGTTTTGCAGTTCGGAAAGCAATTCCTGCACTTTTTCGGCGCTGCTGTGAATTTCACTTTCGAGCGTGCGCCGTTGCATCGCCTGGCTGACGGCGGCGCGGATGGTGGCCAGGTCGAACGGCTTGTTGATGTAATCGCACGCGCGCAGCCGCAACGCCTGACGAATCGTATCCGTCGTTTCAAACGCCGTCATCATGATCACCTCGATGTTGGGGTTCACGTATTTGAGGCGTTCCAAAACTTCGATGCCCGACATGCCGGCCATGCGAATGTCCAGCACCGCCACGTCAATGGGATGCTTCTGCGCCAGCTCAATCGCCGTTGGCCCGTCCTCGGCCATCAGCATATCGTATTCGTCCTTGAAAATGACCCGCAGCGACTGCCGCGGCCCGTCCTCATCGTCCACCACCAGCAACGTGCCGCGGCGTTTGCGAAACGTCGTGCTGTCACCCTCAACCGGATTGCTCTTGGTAATCAATGGTTCAATGGTCAAAGCCATGTCCGGAAATCAACTTTTCTGTTCAATTCAAGCAGAGACATTGAACGGCGTTACTCTACTCCAAATTTTTTTGCCCTCAAGAACAAACCAACCGCACCCGCAGCATTTCCAATGCCTGCCACGCCGTGACTTCCTTGAATGTCCCGCGCTCATAAGGATTAAATTTGCGCTCAACCACCGTTCCAAACTCTCCGGCCAGCCCGATGAAAACCGTCCCCACCGGTTTTTCTTTTGTTCCGCCGCCCGGCCCGGCGATGCCCGTGACGACAATGGCAAAATCCGCCCCGAGCTGCAACCGTGCGCCTTCGGCCATTTCGCGCGCCACCGCTTCGCTCACCGCGCCGTGAGCCGCCAGTGTTTCGGCGCGAACGCCGAGAAATTTTTGCTTCGATTCGTTGCTGTAAGTCACGAAGCCACCCAGAAAAACCGCCGACGCGCCCGGCACATTCGTCACGCGATGCGCGATGCAACCGCCGGTGCAGGACTCGGCCATCGCCAAAGTTTTCTTTCGTTCGGTCAAAAGCCGGACGACGACCGTTTCCATTTCCTCATCGTCAAAACCGTAAATTTGCGCGCCCAGAATTTTTTGAACGACCGCCTCCGCCGCGCGGACAATTTTTTTACCGTTCCCGCCGCGCGCCGACAATCGCACATCCACCTGTCCCGTCCGCGCGCAATAGCCGATTTCGAGTCCGGCGGTCGCGAGTGTGTTCAGCGGCGTTTCAATTTTTTCCTGCACCAGAGACTCGGCGATGCCACTCGTCCGCAACGTGCGGCAGACAAACGGCGCGTCCAGCGGGAATTCGCGCCGGAGCAATGGCACGACAAAATTGTCGAACATCGGGCGCAACTCGCGCGGCGGGCCGGGCAGCATCACCAGCCATTTGGGAGAACGCGAGGATGGAGGATTGAAGGTGGAGGATGGCGCGCGGTTTCCTCCATTCTCCATCTTCCCTCTTCCATCTTCGTCTGTTTTCATGGCCAGCCCCGGCGCGGTGCCGTTCGGATTGGCCAGCACCAGCGCATCTTCGGGCACGAGCGCCTGGACTTCGTTGTTTTTCGGCATCGGCAGGTTGCGCGCCGCAAAACGCCTCTTGATGTGGTCGAGCACCGCTTCATCAAGTCGCAGTTTTTTACCGAGAAGCTGCGCAATCAAATCACGCGTCAAATCATCGGAAGTTGGACCGAGACCGCCGGTGGTGACGATCAAATCCGCGCGGCTCAACGCTTCACGAACGGCGGATTGGATGTCGTGCGCCGTGTCCGGCACGGCCACCTGGCGCGTCACAACGTAACCGAGATCCGCGAGGCGGCGGCAGAGCCATTGCTGGTGCGTGTTCAGCACACGACCCAGCATCAGTTCGCTGCCGGTGTTGAGCAGTTCGATGTTCACCCGCGGGAGTTTCCGCGCCGGGACGACGCGTGGCAAGTTTTTGCGTTTGGAGTTCCGCGTTTGCGCGGCAAGGAAAACAAGGCCGGTCAGACCGTCCCGCCGGGCGCGACGGGACTCCAAACAACCGCGCTTCACTTTTGCTTGGGTGGTTTGGGTTTGCGGACCTCCACGGTAAAGGTTCCGAGCAGATAGCTTTTTTCGGCGTCCGGCGTGCAAAGATAAATTTTCCCCGGCAGATGATTGTTCTCCAGCAAGCCGAACTCCAGCCGCAGCGCGTAGCCGCTGTCAAAACTGTTCCGGCCGGAATTCACGTCATTGTTCCAGCGCAATGTCACACGCGCCGCTTCGTCGGTGTTGGTGGTGACATTGATGGTCTGGGCGGCCAGTGCCTCGGCCTGCGCCCCGCTGAAATTGATTGTAATGCCAAAGTCCACCGGCCCGCGCGTCCCCTCGCGCAAGGTCAGCGTGCCGTTCTGAAAACTGGCGCGCTCGACGATGAAATCCTGTCCGTGGATGCGCCCGGCCGCCGGCAAATCAGAAATTGTCGCCGTGTCAAGGTTCAACATCCAACGCGCGTCATCGGCTGGCGGCGCAACGACGGCGGGTTGGGGTGGTTTCACGGGCGTTGGTTGCCCGCCCGATGCGTTGGCAACCGGGCGAGCCGGCTGGCTGGTGGACTTGAAAATCTTTCCATGGAACGCAAACAGCGCCCCCGCTGCGGCGCAGAACAAAACGATAAAAATAATGGCCGGCCCGGGAAAACTTTTTTCGGGCACGGGCGCGGGCGCCGCTTCCGCATTCGCCACCACCGCCGGAATGGGACGTTCGCCCACTTTCGTGCCCGTGATGATGAATTTCGGGTCGTCCGTCGCGGGGGCTTGCGGGGCGGTGATTTTCTGGAAGCAGGTCGGGCATTCCATCACCGTGCCGCTCTGCGACGAGTCGCACTTCATGTGCTGGCCGCACACCGGACACGCATATTTGAATTCGCTCATGGCGCAGGGTGATCTGTGTTTTACCTGACTTTAACATCCCCTTTTCAAAACCGGACTGCAATCCGGCATTTTCATTTGTAGTGCCGGGCGGGACGGGACTCCAAACAACCGCACTTTACTTTTACTTTTATTTGGGCGTTTTGGGTTTGCGGATTTCGGCGTGTTCTCTCCCTTTTCCGCCTGACCCACGAAGTCACTCGACCGAGAATCGGAAAAAGCTGTGGGAGAGGACAATCTTCCAGTCAGTTGTGTCCTTCACAAAAAAATAGACCTCATACGGACCCGCCGGCAACAGGATGCCAAAAGTTGCCTGATAGCGGCCGTTCTCATCGGTCATAACCGGGCTAAAATCGTAATACTTCTGTTTATTGTTGCGTGACACTTGTTCCGGCAAATTGTTGTTTCCCTCGTGCTGGATCGCGCCGTTGAGTGTGAGGATATATTTGTGATTGGGGACGAGACCATCAAGCTTCACGCCGATAACCAATCCGCCTTGGAAAGAGCCATGATACTGAATTTCACCGGTAGCGCCTGGAACTGCGCGGTCGTTTCCGGGCAGAGTAGTTGTCAACGGGACCGGCCCTTCAAATGCCAAAGGAGAGGCGAGATCAGCCTTGAAGGTGGCAAGGAATGAAACCTGCGCCGGGTCTTTCACTTCAGCCTCGGCCGTTCCGGCTCCAATTACGATGCTGTTACCCTTGGCGAAGACGACAGACGCCAACCCGACAATCGGTTTGGGCGGAGGAGGCGAAGGGGTTCGCTGCCTATTCGTTGCCGTTGTGCCTTGGTTGTCCGGCCCGCCGGTGGACTTGAATATTTTTCCGTGAAACACAAACAACACCCCCGCCGCGACGCAGAACAAAACGACGAAGACCACGACCAGTCCGGGAAAATTTTTTTCCGCCGCGGGCGCGGGCAGCGCCTCCGCGTTCGCCACCACCGCCGGAATGGGACGTTCGCCCACTTTCGTGCCCGTGATGATGAATTTCGGGTCGTCCGTCGCGGGCGCTTGCGGGGCGGTGATTTTCTGGAAGCACGTCGGACATTCCATCACCGTGCCGCTCTGCGACGAGTCACACTTCATGTGCTGGCCGCAAATCGGACACGCATATTTGAATTCGCTCATGGCTGCCGGAAAAGCATTCCACATTCGCGCGGCGTCGGCAACGTGGTTTTTTACGGAGCCGCACGACATTTCGGAGTGACTTTTTATGCGGACCGGCGCAGTTTGGTTGGAGTTCAGGCTTGAGCCTGCCTCGCACGAACAAGCTGAAGCCTGAACTCCAACAAATGAAAAAAATCTCTCCAGTTTCCCGTAGCGGACGCTTCGCGCGCGGCCCCGGCACGGATGTGACACAATTCACCGAATCCATTTCTTTTGACTGGCGGCTCTGGCGGCACGACCTCCTCGGCTCGCTCGCCCACGCCGCCATGCTCCGCAAAATCGGCGTGCTCTCGAAAGCCGAAGCCGCCGCCATCGCGCGCGGACTCGACCAGATCGGACGCGAAATCGCCGCGGGCAAATTCCGGTGGAAGCCCGAACTCGAAGACGTCCATATGAACGTCGAGGCCGCGTTGACGAGGCGCGTTCCCGCCGGCGCAAAACTCCACACCGCCCGTTCGCGCAACGACCAGGTCGCCCTCGACATGCGCCTCTGGCTGCGGGATGAAATTGTTTTGCTGCTCGGTGAAATCGCTGGTTTGCAGCGAGCGCTCGTCTGGCTCGGCGAAAAGAATTCCGCCGTGTTGATTCCGGGCTACACCCATTTGCAACGCGCGCAGCCCGTTTCCCTCGCCCACCATCTGCTCGCCTACGTCGAAATGCTCGAACGCGACTGTGAACGCCTTAGGAACTGTTATTCGCGCGTGAACGTCTGCCCGCTCGGCAGCGGCGCGATTGCCGGCTCCACCCTGCCGCTCGACCGCGTATTCGTCGCCAAAGCGCTCGGTTTCGTGGACGCGAATGGCAAACCGCGGCTTACGCAAAATTCCATGGACGCCGTGAGCGACCGTGATTTCGCCGTCGAATTTTGCGCCGCCGGCGCGTTGCTGGCCGTGCATCTTTCACGGCTGGCGGAAGACACGATTCTCTGGGCCAGCGCGGAATTCAATTTCATCAAAATCGCCGACGCCTACACGACCGGCTCATCGCTGATGCCGCAAAAGAAAAATCCCGACATCGTGGAGTTGGCGCGCGGCAAGACCGGCCGCGTTTTCGGCAACCTCGTCGCGCTGCTCACGCTGCTCAAGGGTTTGCCGATGACCTACAACCGTGATTTGCAGGAGGACAAGGAACGGCTGTTCGACACCGCCGACACCGTGCGCGCCACAACGCGGCTCATGGCCGCGATGTTGCAAAACACCAAGATCAACCGCGCCGCCTGCGCCGCCGCCGCGGGCGACCCGGCATTGCTGGCGACCGACCTCGCAGATTATCTGGTGCGCAAAGGCATGCCGTTCCGGCAGGCGCATCACGCGGTGGGTGCGGTCGTGGCGCTGGCGGAAAAATCCGGCAAACCACTGAACCGGCTTACGCTCGCGGAACTGCAAGCCGTGGACAAAACCTTTGGCCGCGACGCAATGGGCGTGTTCGATTTGAAACGCGCAATGGCCAAACGCAATCTGACCGGCGCCCCGGGAACGAAGGAAGTTGTGAAGCAACTGGCAAGATGGCGGGAACAGCTTTCCGAATAAGATTATTGCGGGTCATGCGACGTGTTTTTACTATTTTTTTTGGGGAATATTTTTTTCATTTCTACCGATATTTATAGTTTGTGCGGTTGTTGGGGCCTACTATTCTACACGCTACCCGCACGCGTTTGAATTCGCAGGCATCATGACCGAGGGGCGCAGGGAAATGTTCACCGCGCTCGATCGAATCAGGCCTGCACTTGGATTGATGTCTGGGGCTGGATTAGTTCTTGGCCTGATTTTGGGCCTCTCTCAAAGGCTGCCGGGCACAAAGATTAACATGGCACGAATATCAAAACAGCTCGAAGGCCTACTTAAGCAGACCTCGCGCTCGTTTTATCTGACGTTGCGCGTGCTGCCGGCGGCCGTGCGCCCGCAAATCGGCCTCGCGTATCTCCTCGCGCGCACCACCGACACCATCGCCGACACCGAACTCGTCCCGCTGGAACAACGGCTCGACGCGCTCAAAAGGTTGCGCGAACGGATTTTGGGCTCGTCCACCGCACCGCTGAATTTCGGTGAACTGGCGAAGCATCAAGGTTCGCCTGCCGAAGCCGCCTTGCTGGAAAAAGTCGAGGACAGCCTCACGCTGCTGCAAACCCTTTCGTCCGCCGACCAGCAACTGGTCCGCACCGTCCTCAACACCATCACGGGCGGACAGGAACTGGACCTGCGCCGGTTCGCCGGCGCATCCGCCAGGAAAATTGTCGCGCTGGAAACCGCCGCCCAGCTCGATGATTACACCTGGCGCGTCGCCGGTTGCGTTGGTGAATTTTGGACGAAGTTGTGCCGGGCGCATCTGTTTCCGAAGCTGCGGCTGGACGACGCGCAACTGCTGGCGGACGGCGTCCGTTTTGGCAAGGGACTGCAACTGGTGAACATCCTGCGCGATTTGCCCGCCGATTTGAAAAAAGGCCACTGTTATCTGCCCTCGGACAAACTGGAGAAGGCGGAATTGTTTCCGGCGGTTTTGCTGTCGCCGGTGAACGAGGTGAAATTCCGTCCGCTGTTTCACGAATATCTCGACTGCGCCGAGTCGCATCTGGCCGCGGGCTGGGCCTACACGAACACGTTGCCGTTTGGCCAGTTCCGCGTGCGGCTGGCCTGCGCGTTGCCGATTTTGATTGGCATGCAAACGATTGAAAAAATGCGGATCGCCAGCGTATTGGACCTGCAACAGCACATCAAAGTTTCCCGGAGCGAGGTGCGCGGGATTATGCTGCGTTCCACGCTGTTTTACCCCCTGCCGCGGATGTGGCAAAAATTGTTTTTTTCGACTGGGAAAGCTGTTGCATCCGGTGGCAAATAGGCGTAAAAAAATGATATGCAAATCATGAAGTTGTTGCCCGCAGTTTGTGCGGCTGTTTTTTGTGCGAGTTTCATTTCCGTCCGTGCGGATGACACCCCGGTTCAAGCCGCCGCACGCGCGGCTTTGGAGCAAAAGCTGAACGAGTTGGACACGACGCAAACCCAGGCCCCACCGGTCCTGGTCACTCCTTCCGGCGCCGTGGTGGTACAACCCGACAAATCCGCAACCAATGTAACCAGGACGGTTCCCGCAAAAACGGTGACTTCGCCAACCGCTCCGGCGAAAACCACTTCGGCAACCAAAGCTGTCCCGGCGGCTTCCAGAACGACGCCCGCAGCGCCCGTTGCGCCCGAACCAAAAAATCCGCCGGCAGAGGTTACACCCGCCACACCGCCGCCAGCCGAAACCAAGCCGGCACCGATGATGACTCCGGTCGAACCGACAGCAGCAGCGACAATCACTTCGGAAACCAACGCTGCCCCGGCGGCTTCTGGAACAACGCCCGCGGCACCCGTTGCGACGATGCCGACAGAGGTTACACCCGCCACTCCTCCACCAACCGAAACCAAGCCGGCGCCTCCTGCAATCACGCCCGCGGCGGGCACCGTTCTTCAAAGTCCCGTGAGGCCCGCCACGATAAAAGTCAAACCCGGCGTGATGAGCGCAACGAACCAGATCAACGCAATTTATACAGGAAAAGAACTGGGCTTGAAGCCAATTGAATCGCCGCTCCTGCCGATTTCCGCAGCCCAACAAGCGCAACTTCAAGCCTTGCTCGCAAAATACAAGGCCAACCAGATCACGCCGGAGGAGTACCACAACCAGCGAGCGGAAATCCTGGCCCAGCCATAAAACTGCGATTCCATCCGCCCGCTGGATGCGCGCATTCGGCGGGTTTTTATTGCAAACCCCGACCCCGAAGGCCTTCGGGGTTGAACTTTGAACTCTGAACCCTAAACTTCAGGCGTTATGCATGATTTTCGTTATGTCGGCAACCGGCTGTTTTGCGAAGGCGTCGCCGTCGAGTCGCTCGCGCGCAAGTTTGGCACGCCACTTTACGTTTATTCGCAGCGCACGTTGACTGAACATTTCCAAAAACTCGACGCGGCCATGTCGCCGGTGAATCATCTCGTCTGTTTCTCCGTCAAATCTAATTCCAATCGGTCCGCACTGCGCGCGCTGGCCAATCTCGGCAGCGGCTTCGACATCGTCAGCGGCGGTGAATTACAGCGGGTCATCGCGGCGGGTGGCGACCCGCGCCGATGCGTCTTCGCCGGCGTCGGCAAAACGGAAGACGAAATTGAATTTGCCCTGCGGCAGGGCATTTATTCCTTCAATGCCGAGAGCGAACCGGAATTGCAGCGCATCAACCGTGTTGCGGCGCGGCTGAAGAAAATCGCGCCCGTCGCCTTGCGCGTGAACCCGGGCGTGGACGCCTGCACGCACGCGAAAATCACAACCGGCACTTATGAAAACAAATTTGGCATTCAATTCGAGCAGGTCGAAGGCGTTTATGCCCGCGCGAGCAAACTGAAAAATCTGCGGCTGCGCGGCCTGCAAATGCACATCGGCTCGCAAATCACTGAGGCAACACCATTTGAACAGGCGGTGCGCAAAGTCCTGCCGCTTTTGAAACGGTTGCAGGAAAAATACCCGCTGGAATTTTTCAGCGTCGGCGGCGGTCTCGGCATTGTCTATAAACCCGCGCTCGCCAGCGGCGCGGCCGCCTGGTGGAAAACCTCCGCGGCGAAAAATATTTTGACCCCGCAAAAATACGCCGGGCGGCTGGTCCCGCTGCTCCAGCCGCTCAACTTGAAAATTCTCATTGAGCCGGGACGCTTTATCGCCGGCAACGCAGGCATTCTGGTCACGCGCGTCGAGTTTGTGAAAAAAACCGGCCGGAAAAATTTCGTCATCGTGGACGCCGCGATGAACGATTTGATTCGTCCGGCGTTTTACGACGCCTATCACGAAATCGTGCCGCTCACCCGCAAAAATGGCGTGCAAATTTCTTCCGATGTGGTCGGGCCGATTTGCGAATCCAGTGACTTTTTTTGCAAAGACCGCCCGTTGCCAAAAGCCGGCGAGGGCGATTATCTCGCGCTCTTGAGCGCAGGCGCGTACGGTTTTGCCCAGGCGTCCAATTACAACACGCGCCCGCTGGCCGCCGAGATTCTGGTGAACGGCAGGCGCGCCGCCGTTGCGCGCGAACGCCAGCCAGTGAAAGAAATCTGGTCAGGCGAAGAAGTTGTGGCATGGTTGAGGTAGAGTTGTGAACAACGAATATTCCATTGCGGCGCACTGGCCGGGCGGTTTCGATGAAGCCGGCCTGCGGCAGTGGGCGGAGAATTTGCGCGCCCAACTCCTCGCCCCGCAGGTTTCACTCGGCCTCGTTTTCATGTCGCCGAAATTTTTCCCGTTCGCCAGGCAGACGCTGGAAATTTTGCGCGTTCACGCCCGGATTCCGTTGCTCGCGGGCTGTTCGAGCACCGGGCTGATTGCCGGCACTCAGGAAATTGAGGACGCGACCGGGTTTGTGCTCGCGCTTTACTCGTTGCCCGGCGCGGAGTTGAAAGATTTTCGTTTCACGCAGAATCAGGTCGAGGAGGCCAACGGCCCCGCCTACTGGCACCTGGAGGCCGGTGTCGAACCGGCGCACACCAATGGCTGGCTCGTTTTCATTGACCCGTTCCATCTCGACGCGGAAAGCTGGATTCGTTCATGGAACGAGGCCTATGCGCCGCTGCCCGCGCTCGGCGGTCTGGCCGGCGGCATTTTCAACCAGCAAACGACGCAGGTCTATTTGAACGGCGACGTGTTTGAGGACGGCGGCGTGGCGATTTCTGTCGGCGGCAACGTGCAACTGACCGGCGTCATTTCACAGGGTTGCACCCCCATCGGCGAAACGTGGACGCTCACCCGCGTGGAAAAAAATTTGATTCATCACATCGGCAACCGGCCCGCCTACGCGGTGCTCGCCGAAACCTTTCAAAAACTTCCGCCCGAGGAACAGCGCAAGGCGCAGGGCAACCTGTTCATCGGCTTTGTCGTCAACGAATACCTCGAAGATTTCCATCGCGGCGATTTTCTGGTGCGCAACCTCATCGGTGGCGACCCGCAGTCCGGCGTGCTGGCCGTCGGCACGTTGCCGCGCGCGGGGCAAACCATGCAATTCCAGCGGCGCGACGCCGTCGCGGCGACCGAGGACATGAACGAACTGCTCGCGCGCGCGAAAAAACAAATTGGGGGCGCGACGATTTACGGCGGCTGCCTCTGCTGTTGCAACGGCCGCGGGAAACACCTGTTTGGCCGCGCGAACCACGATGTCGAACTCGTGCAGGAACGGTTTGGCCCGCTCGGACTTTCGGGATTTTTCTGCAACGGTGAAATCGGGCCCGTCGGCGAGAAGAACTTTCTGCACCGCTACACCGCGTCGCTCGCGCTGTTTGTGAAAAAACAGCCGTAGTCGGAAACCTGGTGAATTCCCTATGGCGAAGGGATGAGATTATCGCGGAACGGCCGGCCCGACTGGAAGCACTCCAGCAAATTCTCCGCCCGGCCAACCGCGGCTTCGTTGCCCGTCGTCCGGGCCAGGGCAAGTGCCTCCTGCGCCGCGCTGATAGCCTTGGGAAATCTCCCGGTTTCGGCATACGCAGCAGCCAAAGTGTCGAGCAACTCCGGGTTCCTATGGATGGCCACAGCACAGGCATGTTCAGCCAGTCGCACCGCTTCCGGCCCGTTGCGCACGGTTACATCAGGATGGGTGGCCAGGAACCACGCCAGTCCGTTGAGCGCCGACGGCCAATCAGGCGCCAATCGCACAGCTTCCTGAATATGCTGCAAACCATTCGGAGTGTTTCCAAGGTAAAGGAGAGCCCGACCGAAGATTAAATGCACATCCGCCCAAGCAGGCTTGAGCAACAGTGCATACGCAAACTGGTTGGTGGCGCTTGCGAAATCGCCCACCCTTGCCAGTGCCAGTCCCAGCGCGTAATGCAGCTCCGGATTGGTCGGACTCACAGCCAGCCCATTGCGGGCAGCGTTGATGGCCTCATCGGCGTGCCCCAATCCAAGCAAACGGCCCGCCAAAAATTGATAGGCAGATAGATTCTCCGGCCCCAATTCCACCGCGCGGCGGCCTTCGGCAATCGCACGCTCCTGTTGACCCTGCCGGGCCAGAATCGTACTCAACACACGATGGCAGGCGCTGTCCGTTGGTCCCAATTCCACGGCCTGTTCGGCTTGCTGCAACGCCGCGGCCGTTTGATCGAAATCGTTCAAAGTCGATGCCAGGGATCGCCTGGCCAGTACATTGGAAGGACCAATATCAACCGCCCTGGCAAACTCCGATAGGGCGGCGTTAGTCCTGCCACTTGAATCAAGCATAGTCCCGAGATATACGTGCGTGGATACAGAGTTGCTGCGAATCCACATGGCCGTGAAGCTATTCATGGCCCACACCAGCAGGATTGTGCCGAGCACAAATTGCAGCGGTTTCCGGCCGCGTGTCAGGACATTCCAGCCGGCCCCACAGAAAAAACACAGTGGCACGAGTGCGCATAAACCGTAAAAAGATTTAACCGACGAGTAATAGGGAACTTTTAGATTGTGGTAAACGAGTCCGACCCACACGGCGAAAGCCAGGCCCAGCAGTACAAACCGGTCGGGACCCCCTTCACGGACCAGCTTCACGGCGGATGTTGCTGCTCCTACTAGAATAAGGACCGTCGGTAACACGGCCAGAAAGTATCCCGCGCACATCAAATCATAGTTCCATGGCGGTCGAGCCACCAAAGTCGACGCCCCACCGCACAAGCCGTCGCCCCACATCGTGGAATAAATCCCGTCCAGGAACGACGCGGTGCAACTGAACAAGGGATGGAGCAGGCTTTCTCCAAAGCGACCAAAGCTGGCTGCCACATGATATCCGTCATCCTGCCACCAGGCAAATCCCGATGCCGGATCCCATCCCCCAATGACGACACTTCCCGTTTGTTTCCATAGGCGGACGTAATGCCAGCCGGAAACCAGGGTTGCCACCCCCAGCATGCTGCCGAGTTTCTTTAATCCAGTGCCCGCCCGGTCGCGCCGGGCGAAGACCTGTCCTGCCAGAGCGCCGACGATGAACGGTATCGCAACGACAGCCGTGAATTTCGTGAGCACCGCTGCGCCGATGACAAACCCAAGCATGCTGAAACTGGCGTATGAATTTGTCCCGGTTTTCAGAATCCGCAGGCACAGATAGACCGAGACGGAAACCAGCAGTGCCGCGGAAGTCTCGTTGGTGACGTAATGCGAGAGGTAAAGGTTCATCGGCAAAAAAGCCGCCAGCACCAGTCCCACCAATTGTCGGCCAAATTGTCTGGGGAAGAGCAGGCGCAGGCTCAGAAAAACCAGCGCGACATGCACGATGCCAAAAAGCATCGTGAGCAGGCGCAGTACGGTGCTGGCTGCTGCATCAGTCACAGAGAGATCGAACAGCGAAAGCGTGGTCGCGGAAATTACGTAATAGAGAGGAGGCTGAAACATCTCCCAGCCTTCGTTCGGCAAAGGCAGTGCCCCATGTGTTTGGATATATTTGATGTAATCAATATGAGGACGTGCATCAAAGCCGGTGTCCAGCGACAGCAATCTCGTGTTGTTGCAGAACAGCGCCACCCAGAACGCAGCAACTATAGTCAGCAGGGCCGTCGCTTCCCAGCGAGACAACCCGGCAACCGTGACGGTATTGGGTGGCCGGGTGCGACGGAGCCACCACCATCCCGCCGCGCAGATGGCCAGTGATAACCCCCAAAAAACCACCCAAATCGGCCAGACGACAGCCAAGGCGGCGAGTGTTCCCTCGCCTCCGGCCATGGGATTGCCTCGGCCTGGTATTTTCGGCTTCGTGGCCAGAGCGGCACGGCGCCACGCGGAACCCACAAATGATGTCTCCCAAGTCTGGTCGCTCCGCAAGGTGAGTTGGTCTGTCACCAACTCCAGCCAAAGTGCCGGTGGCCCATCGTCGTTGAAAACCCTGGCCTCAATCGTATTTGTACCGGCGCGCAGATGGGTAAGTATATCCGCACTTGAAAGATCCTTCCAGTTGCGGCTTGTGCCAATGTCTACCGGCCTGCCGTTGATTTTCAACTGAACGCGTTTGGCCGCACGCACACTCAATCGTGCTGCTCGCGGCTGGCCATCCAGCGTGAACTCGCGTTCAAAAACAGCGTCCAGATCAGTGACGCGATGAATCTTTATATCCGAGGCGGATGGAAAAAGAATCCATTCTGCCCGCCCGTCACCAGGCAGGAAGGCAATTTTCGGATCGCGAAAGCACAACCACGTCAACGACCCAACCATCATGCCAATCAATATGATGGCCAGAGCTGCTCGGTGTGGGATTTTTAGTTGGAGCAACACACCCGTTCCACATCCGATTGCTGGTTTGAGATTTTCAAGCCTGATTCACCAGTTTTACACGCAACTTTAGTTGGACATATTCACCCGATCAAAGCAAGTCCCCAGAATCCTCGGAGTTGATGGCTTGGCGTGAGATGCTGTTTTGAATTTGGATTGAAACGCGGTTGGGAATAATTCGCCATTGCTTTTGCCCGCTGGCACGTCATGCTCCAAACGGAATGTCCCCGGAGGAACCATTATCCGAGACGAATCGCCCCGCGCAACCCCGGGAACCGGGCGGCGGACGCCGTCGCGGACATCGCGGCGGACGCGGACGGCGTCGCCCCGCGCCATCCGTTCCAGTTGCGGAGCAACCGGCGCCGGCTGAATCACTGACACCGCAAGTCGCCCCATCCGCCAGCACGCCCGAAACCCCGGCACGGCCCGCGCTGCCGAGGCAAAAATTTCAACCCGCTGTTCCCGCGCCTCGCGCCGCCAAGCCGGACGGTTCAGCCATCAGCCAGGCTGTAAACGAAGTGACACAGGTCGTCGAATCGCTGAAAGAGGCGCTCAATCAAATGGAGGATGTTTTGGAACTCGTCGAACATGCTGAGCGGCAAAAGCTCGGCGACGAACGCGAGATTGATTCCCTGCGCCAGTTGCTGCGCCAGTTGCAACATCCGAGAAGCGGCCGGGGCGAGCGACGCGAACACGACGTTTGAAGCGATTCTGCCGTTCTTCCCGGTTCCAAACGTGAACGGTTATGCTTGATTCCGTTGCGTGGGCAAAGATAATCTTTCTCCCGATCACCATGAATTTTATCCGTCATTCCGCCAAATTGTTTCTTATCCTCCCGGTCGCCTGCATTTTAATTGGCTTCAGCGTGACCCCGTTGAATGCCGCTGACACCAGCCTTTCGCAGTTGGAACAGCGCGTGACCCGGATTGAAGCGCTCCAGCCGTCCGTATCATCACCCGTCAACACCGGCGACAATGCGTGGGTGCTGGTGAGTTCCGCGCTGGTGCTGATGATGACGGCGCCGGGGTTGATTTTGTTTTACGGCGGGCTGGTGCGCAGCAAGAACGTGCTCGGCACGATGATGCACAGCCTGATTCTCATGGCGCTGGTGTCGGCGCTCTGGATGGTGTTCGGCTACAGCATGGCGTTCGCGCCGGGCAACGGATTTGTCGGAAATCCGCTCACGTATTTTATGTTGCGTGGCGTGGGCGGCGCGCCGAATCCGGATTACGCGGGCACGGTGCCGCAGCAATCCTTCATGCTGTTTCAAATGATGTTTGCCATCATTACGCCCGCGCTCATCAGCGGCGCGATGGCGGAACGAATCAAGTTCAAGGCTTACGTGCTGTTCGTGCTGCTCTGGATCACGGTCGTGTATTTTCCCCTGTGCCACATGGTTTGGGGCAAGGGCGGCTATTTCAACTGGGCGCTGGGCGGCCGGGTGCCAGTGCTGGATTTCGCGGGCGGCACGGTGGTGCATATCAGTTCCGGCGTGTCGGCACTCGTCTGCGCGCTGGTGCTGGGCAAACGCACGGGTTATCCGATGGAGCCGATGCTGCCCCACAATGTGGTGTTGAGTCTCATCGGGGCGGGATTGTTGTGGGTCGGCTGGTTCGGTTTCAACGCCGGCAGCGCGCTCAACGCCGGCACGCTCGCAACCAGCGCGTTCGCCGCGACGCATTTTTCGGCGGCGGCGGCGGCGTTGAGCTGGGCGGTTGTGGAATGGTTTCATAAAGGCCGGCCGAGCGTGCTGGGCGCGGCCTCGGGCATGGTCGCCGGGCTGGCCACCATCACGCCGGCGTCAGGATTCGTCACGGTGCCGGCGGCGTTTTGCATCGGACTGGCGGCGGGCGTGGTTTGTTATCTGGCCGTGACGAAATTGAAAGCGAAGTTCAGTTATGACGATTCACTGGACGTTTTTGGCGTTCACGCCGTGGGCAGCATCACCGGCATGTTGATGCTCGGCTTTCTGGCCAACACGTTGGTGAACCCGGCGATTGCGTCCACGTTCCAGGCCAACGGCGTCACCGTGTCGCTGGCGGGCGGCGCCAGCCAGTTCGCCAATCAACTCAAGGCCGTGCTGTTCACGGTCGCCTTTGCGGGCATCGCGTCGTTCATCCTGCTCCAGATCGTCAACCGGCTGGTCGGTCTGCGCGTGGATGTCGAAGACGAAGATGCCGGCCTGGACCTCACGCAGCACGGCGAACGCGCTTATTCTGAATAACCGGGAGAAAATTCCTTATGAAAAAGATCGAAGCCATCATCAAGCCGTTCAAGCTGAACGAAGTCAAATCGGCCCTGAACGAAATCGGCATCCAGGGCATGACCGTCTCCGAAGTGAAGGGCTTCGGGCGCCAGAAAGGCCACACGGAAATTTATCGCGGCAGCGAATACACCGTGGACTTCCTGCCGAAGATTAAAATCGAAACTGTGCTCCCGGACGCGCTGGTGCAACCGGCCGTTCAAGCCATCATCAAGGCGGCCAAGACCGGCAAGATCGGCGACGGCAAAGTGTTTGTATCGTCCATTGACGACACCTACCGCATCCGCACCGAGGAACGGGGAGACAGCGCGGTGTAGTCTGACCAGGCCAATTTATTTCAACATCTCTCTCACTTTCGCCGCATCCTGCGTCGGCGGCTGGCAGGAATTTCCAGTGCAAAGATAAACCACCGGACTGTCTTTGGCGGGCAGAGTCCGCGCAAATTCCCCAACCGCGCCAGCGGTGCCGAGCACGACCTTGTCCGGCTGATAAACCGAATGCACGGCGCGCAACAGTTCGCGCGCTTTCGGGGAGGTTGAATCACCGGCAATGACGACGCGGCGGGGTCCTTCGAGCTGGAAATCCAGCGCGTGCAGCATGAACGGCATGGCCTGCGGAAAATTCTGCAGGCGATGCGCAAACAACCGCAGCGTGGCCTCGGCCGGCTTCTTGAAATCCTCGCGCCCGGTGATCGCGGCCAGTTTCAGCAGCGCGAGCGTGGCGACGGAATTGCCCGACGGCTCCGCGCCGTCGTAGTCGTCCTTCACGCGCAAAATCAAATCTTTCGCGCCGCTGGCGCTTTGCCAGAAACCGCCGTTCTCCGTGTCGAAAAATTTCGCGATCATCGCCTCGGCCAGCGCAATGGCGAAATTGAGATGCTGCGGTTCAAGTGTTGCTTCATACAAATCAACCACCCCGGAGAGCTGGAACGCATAGGCTTCGAGCAACTGCACATTGTCGCGTTCGCCGTCGCGCCAGCGATGAAATAACGTGCTTCCGGCATCCTGCCGGAAGTTCATTTTTTCAGTTTGTTCTGCCGACAAGATGTCGGCAGCACGTTGCACCCAAAGTTTCGCCTGAATGAACGCCAGGTTCTTCTCCGCTGCCGCGCGATACTTTTCATCGCCGAGAACGGCATAAGCCCGAGCCAGCGCGCCCAGCATCAGGCCGTTCCACGAAGCGAGGATTTTGTCGTCGAGATGCGGCCGGACGCGCCGGCTCCGCGCGGCAACCATTTTCTTTTTGGCGGAGGCGAGGAGCGCGGAATCGTCTATTGTCGTAGCGGCGTCTCGGAAGAGCGCCGCTGATTCTTTGCTCGAAAGTTGGCGGCGCTCTTCCGAGACGCCGCTACGTCCGTGGGCGGGTGGAAGCGGATTGACCACACTCAAAACGTTTTGTCCTTTCAGCGGCTGTGGATGGCTGTGGTCAACGAAGTTACCTTCCTTGGTGATGCCGAAGTGGCGCGCAGCGACGTTGAATTCTTCCGGCGAAAGCAGTTTCGACAATTCCGCGCGCGTCCAGCAATAGAACTTGCCCTCGTGGCCTTCGCTGTCGGCGTCCTCGGCGGAATAAAAACCGCCGGCGGGATGCGTCATGTCGCGCAGCACGTAATCGAGGATGTCGCGGGCGGTTTCGGCGAAAGGAGTGTTGGAGTGCTGGAGTGCTGGAGTGTTGGTTTTTTCATCATTCCATTTCTCCACCACTCCATCACTCCGTTTATTTTCTGCAACGAGATGGGCGTCAAGGTAAAGTTGCGCGAGTTGCGCGTTGTCGTAGAGCATCTTCTCGAAATGCGGCACAAGCCATTCGGCGTCCACCGAGTAACGCGCGAACCCGCCGCCCAACTGGTCGTGAATGCCACCGGCGGCCATGTGGTCGCAGGTGTGCAGCACCCTGCGCGCGGCTTCATTATCGTGAAAACGTTTCGCGCAGCGCAGCAGCAGCGATGGCAGGCTGGGCTGTGGAAATTTCGGCGCGCCGCCGAAACCGCCGTGACGCGGGTCGAACATTTGCTTGAAAAATTCACCCGCGTTTTTGAGCGCGTCAATGGTCAGAGGCAAATCCCCCGCAGTCGCATTCGCGGCCGCGGCTTCAAGTCGGGCATGGATGTCGGCGGCGGAACCGGCAATTTCGCCGCGGCGGGTTTGCCAGACTTCGTGGATTTGCTGAAGCAATCGCAGAAAGCCCGGACGACCCTGACGATTGTCCGGTGGAAAATAAGTGCCGCCAAAAAACGGCTTCCGTTCCGGCGTGAGAAAAACATTCAGCGGCCAGCCGCCGGAGCCGGTCGTGGCCTGCACGAAGGTCATGTAAATTTTGTCCACGTCAGGCCGCTCCTCGCGATCCACCTTGATGCTGACGAAGTGCCGGTTCAAAAACGCCGCGACCTTTTCGTCCTCGAACGATTCGCGTTCCATGACGTGGCACCAGTGGCAGGTCGAATAGCCGATGCTGAGAAAGATTGGCCGGTTTTCAACCCGCGCTTTTTCAAACGCCTCATCACCCCAGGCGAACCAGTCCACGGGATTGTGCGCGTGCTGGAGCAGGTAGGGCGATTTTTCGCGCGCAAGGCGGTTGGTGCATTTATGAGCGGCGGACTTCATGCAACTTATGGTGACAATAAGCGAATCCAGAGCGAACTAAAAGGGAAACATTGAACATCCAACATTCAACATCGAATTTCCAAGTGTTGGCTTCTGGATTCGATGTTGAGCGTTGAATGTTGGATGTTCGATGTCAACGATACCAATTTTGCGTCGTCACTGGCAGGCGACTGCGCTAGCCTGCTGGCATGTTATCCGCCAAACCATGGCGAGGCGAAGCCGTGCTCCAGTTTTGCGGGGCGCAGCTTTTTTGCTTTTGTCTCGGCCTGCTGATTGCCGGCCTGTTGCAAAAAGCTGGGCTCGCCGCGTTCCAGCCGCCGGACGGTTTTGGCGCGGTGCTGCTGGGCACGCTGGGTTTTCAGGGGATGGCTTGGCTGCTCATTTTATTTTTTTTGCGGCAACATCAAGCTGGCTGGCGCGAGGCACTTGGTTTTCGCGGGCCGCGGTTGCCCCGTGCGCTGCTCCTGGCCCTGTTGCTGGCCATCGCCATTCTGCCGGTGGCGTGGGGTTTGCAATTCATTTCGGTGGATGCGCTGACGCGGGCCGGCTGGCCGCCCGAAGAGCAACTCGCCGTAACGCTGCTGGCAAACACAACCTCCTGGTGGATGCGGGTTTATCTTGGCGCGTTCGCCGTCGTGCTCGCGCCGGTGGCCGAGGAATTTATTTTTCGGGGCATGCTGTATCCATTCGTCAAACAACTCGGGTGGCCGCGACTGGCGTGGGTTGGCGTCAGTTTTGCGTTTGCGTTGATCCATGACGATGCCGCGACGTTCGTACCGCTGTTTGTGCTGGCACTCGCATTGACGTGGCTTTACGAAAAGACGGACAACCTGCTCGCGCCCATCACCGCGCACAGCCTTTTTAATGTGGCGAACCTTGTCGTGCTTTTCTTCGCGCAAAATTTTCCAGTGCCGTCAAAATGAATGAATTTGAACTCATCGCACGCCTGACGAAATCGCCGCCGACGAACCAATCCGTCGTGATCGGCGCGGGCGATGATTGCGCCGTGCTCGATTTCGGGCTGCCGGACAAATGGCTGCTGTTCAAAACGGATGCGATCGTCGAAGGTGTTCATTTTACCAAAGACACGACGCCGGAAAAAATCGGCCACAAAGCCCTGGCCCGCGCCCTCAGCGACATCGCCGCGATGGCCGGCACGCCCACCGCCGCGCTCGTGACCATCGCCCTGCCGCCCAAGTTCGACGTGAAATTCATCGAAGCCATTTACGGCGGCATTAGTGCATTGGCCCAAAAACACGGCGTGGCCATCGTCGGCGGCGAAACGACGATGAATCCGGAACGCATTTTGATTTCCATTGCGCTGCTCGGTTTTGTGGCGCGCAAAAAAGCTGTGCTGCGTTCCGGCGCAAAAACCGGCGACGCGATTTTTGTGACGGGTGAACTCGGCGGCTCGCTGGCGGGCAGACACCTGGAATTCGAGCCACGCCTGGCCGAGGCGCGCTGGCTCGCGGAAAACTTTTCCATTCACGCCATGGTTGATTTGAGCGACGGACTGGCGGGCGATTTGCGGCACATTTTGAAAGCCAGTCACGTCGGCGCGGAATTGCTCAAAACGGCCATTCCCATCAGCCGCGCGGCCCAATTGCGGGCGAAGGAAAGTTCCTCCGCCAAACCGCCGTTCGTCGCGGCGTTGACCGATGGCGAAGATTTTGAACTGTTGTTCACGGTGGCGGGCACCGACGCAGTGAAATTGCTCGACGCGTGGAAGAAACGACTTCCGAAACTGAAATTGAGTTGCATCGGCAAAATCACGGCGGACGAAGGCATCACGATTCGCGACCAAACCGGCGCCCAACCGCTTACAGCCCATGGCTACGTTCATTTTGCATAACAAAGTGGGGCAGGCTTCCAGCCTGCCTTGTTTGATGGGGAACGACAGGCAGGATGCCTGTCCCATTCTAATTCATGGCTACGTTCATTTCGCATAGTCCGGCGGAGACCGAGTCGCTTGGTGAGCGCTGGGGGCGCGCGGCGCAATCCGGACTGGTCATCGGCTTGTCCGGTGATCTGGGCGCGGGCAAAACGCAACTCGTGAAGGGCATCGCGCGCGGACTCGGCATCACGGCGCTGGTGCATTCGCCGACCTTCACGCTGGTGAACGAATACGGCGGCGGGCGGCTGCGATTGTTTCATCTGGATTTGTACCGGCTCGAAACGCGCGGGCAAATGGTGTCCGCCGGACTGGAGGAATTCCTGCAACCGGATGGGGTGACGGTGATTGAATGGGCGGAACGTTTGTTGGCAAACGAACAGCCAACAGCCAACAGCCAACAGCCAACAGCCAAATGGCTGGCTAACGTACGTCACGTGAAAATTGAAATTGTCGGCGAAACGGAACGAAAAATTATTTATGACGGTTTTGGCGCTTGAATTTTCATCCGGGCAACGAAGTGTCGCGGTCGTGCGCCGGCGCGCAGGCGATGCTTCGTTCGTCGTCAGCGAGGTGGTGGAAACCGGCGCCGGCGGAACAACGAGGGCGTTTGCCATGATCCAGTCGGCGCTGCACGAGGCGCAATTGGAACGCGAGCAGATTGAAGTGCTGGCCGTTGGCCTGGGGCCCGGTTCTTACACGGGCATTCGCGTCGCGCTCTCCATTGCGCAGGGCTGGCAACTGGCCGGCGGCGTGAAATTGCTCGGCCTCAGCAGCGTGGAATGTGTGGCGGCGCAGGCGCAGGCGGAAAAAATATCCGGCCGCGTGAACGTGTTGATTGACGCGCAACGGAATGAATTTTATCTGGCGGCGTACGAAATTTCGGCGGACGGCTGGCGGGAAATCGAGCCGCTGCGGATTTTGCCGCGGGCGGAGGTTGAATCACGGGCCGGCGCGAAGGAAATCTTGATCGGGCCGGAAGTGCCGCGATGGTTTCCGAATGGCCGGATGGTTTTCCCACGCGCGGCGATGTTGGGACGACTCGCCTTGAACCGAAACGATTTTGCCGCGGGCGACAAGCTGGAGCCGATTTATTTGCGGGAAACGAATTTTGTGAAAGCGCCGCCGAGCCGGCGAATCGCGACTTGATCCTGGAAGCTTTTTTGTTCTGCTTGAAGTCCTTGGCGCGCTGCCACTATTGTCAAATTTCAGGACAGGGAAGGCTGGAGTGACGAAGGGCAATCGTCCAGCGGACGGTTTTTCAAAAGTTAATTTGGCGTGGCGTTGGCAGTCTTCAGCGCACCTGCGCACAAGGGCACGCGACACAACGGGCAAGGGCTGTAAATAAGGACATCCCTCCTCATAATGGCACGTGCCATGCTGAAAACCATTGTCTGGCGGGCAAGAAACGCCGGTAGCGAAAACTAAAATTCATCCATTATGCTGGTTCGTTTTGCACAAACCGACAAAAGGCTTGCGACCAACGCATTCACGTTGATAGAAATCCTGATGGCCTTTGTCATCCTGGCCTTGGTGCTGTCGGGGCTGTTGTATGGATACGTGCAGGCCAACCGGATGGCGGAATGGACTTCGATGTCGCTGGCTGCGCAATCGGCCGCTTCACAGGGACTCGAACAGCAACGGTCAGGACAATGGAACTCACTACAGTGGCCGCCAACGAACGGCCCGGGAACGGGTGATGAATGTCCCCCGACAACCAACTACACCATAGTTAACATTGACACGCTCGACGTTCCATCAACCGGCTCAACAATTCCATTCACAAACTACGTCTTCATCACAGACGTTGGTTCAGCCAACCACCCACTGCGACAAATTTACTCGGTGGCTTACTGGACGCTCCCGCTGACCGGAATGCAATACAGCAATGTCGCAGTCACCCTGCGCGCCCCTGACCAATGAAATTTTTACCGCACAACCAGATTGGTTCACGCCGGACGACCGCTGGCGCTTTCACGCTCGCGGAAATGCTCATTGCCACCACGATTTTCATCATGGTCATTGGAGCGATGGTCTGCTTGCAAATCTTCGCGCTGCGCATCTACACGCTGGCGGCAACCAAGATATCAGCCACCTCGGGCGGCCGCAAAGTGCTGAATCAGATGCGGGACCAAATCCGGCAGGCGAATCAGGCGTATGTGGGAAATTGTACTATCGGCGCCTCTTCGTTCTCCCAGATAACCAATACGCAACCGGCACAGGGCAATGCGCTGAAAGTTCTTTCCAGCACGAACCCGATGCCCTACGTGATTTACTATCTGGACACAAACACAACCCCCGGCACCAATGTCCTGATGCAGTATTCTCTTACGCTCGCTTATAGTAACAACATTCCCATCGGCACCAACATCACCACCGCTACACTGGCCAGTTATATTACGAACTTGATTGTTTTCGATGCCGAGGACTACACAAACCATATCCTGACGAACAGTCAAAACAATCAATGCTTCAAGATCACATTGCAATTCTCCCAATGGGAATACCCCGTCGCCATCATCGGCGGCCAGGCTCTTAATGCGTATGATTATTACCAACTGCGGACGAAAATCTCAATTCGGGCCCCGGAAATTGATTAAAAACAAGGAGGCGTGTCATGCAAATTCCATTCAAACCAACCCGGCAGAATAAATCAGCCTATGCTTTGCTAATCGTGATGTGCTTCCTGGCGGCCAGCCTGCTGGTCTTTGGCAGCGTGATGTATTGGGTTTCCAGCAACGCCAAGGTAACCATGAGGAACGAACAGTTCATGTTGAGCGAATACGCCGCCGAAGGTGCCGTTGAAAATGTTCTCTCCCAAATGGATCGCGATTTTCTCAATCAAAGCCTTCAGCCGGCTTCCAGTTATGCCACAAATCTTCCTCCCCTGACCGGCTACATATTCAGTAATACCAACGGCGTGGCAAACCAAATCTCCGTCTACTACACCCAGCCGCCAGCCCTCATGACCAATTTGGGTTCGGCTTTCGCCAACTTGTACGGTTTGCCGCAAAATTGCCTGATCGCCGCCACCGCCACACCAACCAACGTGCCTTGCCTCGTGCCGGCCACCGTCAGTCTGACGTTTCAGGCGGCCTCCATTCCCGTTTTCCAATTCGCCATTTTCTACAACGTGGATTTGGACATGGCCCCCGGCTCGACAATGACGATTGGCGGCAAGACCTTCAGCAATGGAAACATCTGGTTCGATTCGGTCGCTCAGGTAACATTTAATGATACCGTTACCTGTGTCGGAACCTTTAACCTTAAGGCGGATCCAAATGGGGACCAAACCGCCAACGTCAACGCGTCTCCCACAACGCCCATCTACAACTTTACCGGCAACGGCGGCCAGCCACTTTCCCATGCTGACGCAATCATCCTGCCCATCGGCGCCAACAGCCTGACCAATAACAACGCCACCAACGTTGAGGCCATCCTCCAACCGCCGCCACCGGCCTATGCCCCGGGAACTGCGGCTGCCTATTCAACCAATGGCTTGGTTTATGATTTAAACCAAGCCGATCTCATCATCTCCAACAACGCCAACGCTGCCATTAATGGCACCAATCTGTGCGTCATTTACCAAAACCAATTCAATAGTCCCAATCCAATTTTTCAGACGGTCGCACCCGATGCGACGAACAGTAGTGTTACCACCAGTAATACAAGCACCCATGTAGTCACACTCGGCTACACCAACATATTCTATTCCTATGTGACCAACGTGACCTTTTACGATTTCCGTGAAACCATAACAAATTATGCCATTCAGATTGATATAGCCAAGCTCAACACCTGGTTCAGCAACACCACCACAACCGGGGGAAGTAATTATAACGTTTCAAACAGCAGCGGCACCACCAGCAAAGGCCACAAAATTAACGGCATTTACGTCTATAACTACGTTCCTTTCAACCCTGCGAAACTTCCGTGCGTGCGGGTTGTCAACGCGGCACAATTGCCACCGGCGGGCCTCACCATTGCCACACCGATGCCGCTTTATGTAAAAGGCGATTACAACGTTCAAACGGCTACCAGCGCTGCCTACGCATCTGCCGGGACGCACAATACCGCCAACACCTACCCCGCCGCGTTTTTGGCTGATGCCATCACCATTACTTCCTCAAAGTGGAACGACACCAACAGCGCTTACCTCAGTGGGGGCAGCTATAATTCTCGCGGTGCTTCCAACACCACCGTCAATGCCGCATGTGTTGAAGGCATCGTCCTGTCCACCAATTTCACAGGCGCTCCCGCCGGCGGCTGCTACAGCGGCGGCGTGGAAAACTTCCTGCGTTTGGAAGAAAACTGGAGCGGTGACACACTGTGCTACAATGGCTCAATTATCGTTTTGTTCCCCAGCCAATACGCGACGAATTACTGGCAGATGCCCGGAGCTTACTACGGCGTTCCCACGCGCAATTGGGCCTTCGATACGAACTATCTCACTCAAGCCAAACTGCCGCCGATGACGCCGCAATTCAAAAAAGTCATCCGCCAGCAATGGACGGGTTACTGATTTCAGCCCGAACTCCGAAATAAGAATGGTAGCGTACGCGGCCCGCGTGCCGGTTTGGGCGGCTCGCCCAAACCTTCGTCTCACCTTCTTTGTCCGATTTTGGCGCGAAAAAGTTTGTGGGACGAGATTTTCGGCGAGCCGCCGAAAACCGCACGCCAGCGGCGTGCGCTTCCTGTGCGACTGCGCCGCACTCGACTTCGACTTCGGAATTCGGGTTCAGTCTCATTTTGGCAGGGCTGCGGTGTTCCGCAGCCCATTTTTTGTGAACGTTTGCAAAAGGAAATCAGGGCGGCGCGGCAGAGACTGTCTCAAAAGTTATTTTATTGGATGGTGGCGAAGGCAAAGGGGAAACCGGTTGGCTGGACTCGACTCCGCTCGGCTGCCGGGACAATAGCTTCTGCCACCACCGCGCGAGTTGATTTTGGA
>Ga0208937_1000071_pt1 | contig 95430 bp, 87 predicted proteins | sample June2015DPH_11_5_FD_184705 | JGI IMG/M metagenome (GOLD analysis project Ga0208937, IMG submission 184705) | Peatland microbial communities from SPRUCE experiment site at the Marcell Experimental Forest, Minnesota, USA - June2015DPH_11_40... | ecosystem: Environmental > Terrestrial > Soil >... | reverse complement strand
TGAACATCGAGTCGACGATGCGAATGAAGGCCTCATAGCTGTTGAACAGCCCGTGCCGCCCAGTAAGAAGATACCCTTCCAGCCAACCTTCGCACTGGTGTTCGCTGAGCATCGAATCCAGAACACGACCGGCGGGCGCGAGGAATTCGTCATTTTTTACTCTCCGGGCATCCCACTGACGGTTGGTGACTTCAAAAACCGCGCCCAATAGATTCGAGACCGTCTCATCGGGACCGAAGACACGGAAATTACGCTGATCCTCATTCAGCTTGGTCACATCGCGGAGGAAATTCCCCAGCACGAGCGTATCTTGGCCATCAACGGCGCCCGGCGAAGGCACATTCACCGCGTGGACGTGGAAGTCCGGCATGCGCAGGTCGCGCAGCAGAATGCCGCCGTTGGTGTGAGGATTGGCGCCCATCCGCCGGTCGCCCTTCGGCGCCAGTTCGGCCAATTCGGGGATGAGCCGGCCATTTTTATCGAACAACTCCTCGGCCTTGTAGCTCTTCATCCAGCTTTCAAGCTGCTTGACATGATCGGGATGCTCGGAATCCACCAGGAGCGGCACCTGGTGCGCTCGGAAGGTGCCCTCGACTTGCAGGCCATCGACTACTTTGGGGCCCGTCCAGCCCTTGGGTGACCTCAAAACGATCATTGGCCAGCGCGGCCGAATGGGGTCATTGTTGTTCCGCGCATTCTTTTTGATTTGCTGGATGTCCTCGATGGCTTTTTCCAAGGTCGTGGCCATGAGTTGATGCATCTTTTCCGGCTCATCGCCTTCCACAAAGTAAGGCGTCCAGCCGCAGCCCCGAAGAAATTTCTCCAATTCCTCATGCTCGATGCGGGCCAGGACGGTCGGATTGCTGATCTTGTAGCCATTGAGGTGCAAGATCGGCAACACGGCTCCGTCGGAGATTGCGTTGAGAAACTTGTTGGACTGCCATGCGGTCGCCAGGGGACCCGTTTCCGCTTCACCGTCGCCGATGACGCAGGCGACAATCAGCTCGGGATTGTCGAACGCCCCCCCGAAGGCATGGCTGAGCGAGTACCCCAACTCACCACCTTCGTGAATCGATCCCGGCGTGGTCGGCGCGACATGGCTGGAAATCCCACCGGGGAACGAGAACTGCTTGAACAGCTTCTTCATTCCGGCTTCGTCCTGGCTGATGTTCGGATAAATCTCACTGTAGGTGCCTTCGAGGTAAGTATTGCCCACCAGCGCCGGGCCACCATGCCCGGGACCCGCAATGTAGAACATATCCAGGTCATACTTCTTGATGACCCGGTTCAGGTGCACGTAGATGAAGTTCTGGCCCGGCGTGGTGCCCCAATGTCCGACCACCAGCGGCTTCACGTGCGAAAGTTTCAGCGGCTCCCTCAGCAGCGGATTGTCGTAAAGATAAATCTGGCCGACCGAGAGATAGTTGGCGGCGCGCCAGTAGGCATCCATCTTGTGGAGCAGTTCCGGAGTGAGTGTGCCGGTATTCATAGTTAACTCCGCTTTGTTCACCGCGCCGGGTTTCTTGTGGAGCGGCTCCGGAGTGAGTGCGTTAATTTTCATGGTTCGATTCTCCTTTTTCAGCCAAGGTCCAGAACGCGGCAAACCGTCTTGGCGATCATGGATTCTTCGTCCGTGCGAATGACACGGACCGCAACCCGGCTGGCCGCCGCGGAAATCACGCGTTCCATAATCCGTTGGAGTGAGTCACCAGCCTCGAACATCGCGAACTTGATGCTCGACGAGCCACCATTGATCGTCAGGATGCGTGAGTTAGCGGGTTTCATGGGTCACGCCGTCGTCATTCTGCAATCCGAACGAAGCCAGTTTCTCGCACGTGGAGCTGTAATCCTTGTGAAGAATGCTTCGAATCCCCAGACCTTCTTCCAGGGTGAGCTTTCCCTCCTCGTAGGTGTCGAAGGTCAGGTGATGCCGATCCTCCATCTCGGCCAAATCCAGCTTGAAATTCGTCGCCGCCCGTTTGCGGGCATGATGATCCCAACCGTCGGTGAGCAGGACACCCCCGATATCCAGAAACAAGCACGTGATTGCAGCCGCTTTGTTCATCGTTCTTTCTTCCGCTGATCGCATCATCGTTGCCATAGGATTCGTTCGGATTCCAACGGAACCGCCACCCCGGAGCGCTGAGGTATCACTCGCGCCGTGTAGTCTCTCGCTGGACGTGCAGTGGGTACCGTTGCGTGATAGACGCAGGGGCGGGATGCGTCAGGAAGGGGTCGCGCGCACTTCATTTCCTGCCGTACGGCATCGCCGCCGTTGATCCCGTCCGCGTAAAGCTCAACTCGCACCGTATTTGGGTCGAGACCGTTCAGCAAGATTTCGACTTCAAACATGTGGTGATCTGCGTTGGTTTCGACCCGCAAGTCTCCGAAGCGCAACGAGCCCCATTTCCGATCCAGCGCATGCTGCCAATCGACCATTTGCCTGCCGATTGCGGCCTTATTAGCAATGCGCAAATGGTAGGCGGTGGCAGCCGGGAGGTAGTGCTGCTCGGTGTATTCGCGCACCGTGCGGTCGGCGGAGAAGCGCGGTGTCAACCGCGCCATGCTTTCCCGCATCCGCTTGACCCATGCGGTGGGAATGCCGCCTCCGTCTCGGGTATAAAACTCCGGGATCACCTCCCGCTCAAGAAGGCCGTACAGGGCTTCCGCTTCGGCCGCGTCCCAGGCCGGATCGTCGCCATGCTCCTGACCGTCCCCCAATGCCCAACCAACCTCCGGCGTATAGGCTTCCGCCCACCAGCCATCTAGCTCCGACAGATTGATGCCGCCATTGACGAGCACTTTCATCCCGCTCGTCCCGCAAGCTTCCCAGGGCCGGCGCGGGGTGTTGATCCAGACATCCACGCCCTGCACCAAGCGCTCAGTCAAATGCATATCGTAATCACTGAGGAAGATCACATGCGGGCGTGTCTCGGGCCTCCGGATGAACTGCACCCATTCCTGGATTAGGGCCTGCCCCGCCTGATCGGCCGGGTGCGCCTTTCCGGCGATGATGAGTTGCACCGGACGCTGTGAATTGCTCAATAGGCGAAGCAGCCGTTGCTGGTCGTGCAGTAGCAAGTTCGGTCTCTTGTAGATCGCGAAGCGGCGCGCAAATCCTAGCGTCAGCGCGTCGGAATCAAACAGGTGCTTCGCATCGTCCACTTCCCCCGGCGGCGCGCCTGAGGCAGCCAGTTGCCGGGACAATCGCTCGCGAGCGTATGCAACAAGAGACTTGCTGGCGGCGATGCGAAAGTGCCAAAGGCTGGCGTCGGAGACGCGGCGAATGTCCTGCTCCAGGTTTTCTGTTGTCCCCAGCCAACGCCCCTTGCCACAGGCGCCCGTCCACAAATCATCGGCCTGGGCCGAGTCCCAGGTCGGCATATGGACTCCGTTGGTTACGTGTCCGACGGGCACTTCGTCGGCCGGCCAGTGCGGGAAAAGAGGCTCAAAGAGCTGCCGGCTGACCTTCCCATGCAATCGACTCACGCCATTCACCGACCCACTCCCCCGGATTGCCAGATAGGCCATGTTGAAACTCTCCGAGGAATCGTTCGGATTCTGGCGGCCAAGCGCCAGCAAGTCTTGGAGCGTAATGCCGAGCCTCTGCTGGGCGTATCCACTGAGGTACTGCTCGATGAGGGTTGGAGCAAAACGGTCAAAGCCCGCGGCTACCGCCGTATGGGTAGTGAAGAGATTGCCGACTCGAGTTGCTGCCAGTGCCACTTCGAAGGGCTGGTCCGTATCTTCCATGAAGCTCCGGGCGCGATCCAATACGGCGAAAGCCGCATGCCCTTCATTCAGGTGACAGACCTCTGGATGGATCTCGAGCGCGCGGAGCAAGCGCCATCCGCCAATCCCGAGAAGCAGTTCTTGCTTGAGGCGCAACTCCGGCCCACCCCCGTACAGCTCGCTGGTGATGCCTCGATGAACAGGAATGTTCGCCGGGTCATTGCTGTCGAGCAGGTAAAGCTTGACTCGACCGACTTGGACCTGCCAAGCGCGTAGCCAGACCGAGTACCCGGGCAACGCAATCTCCAACCGCAACCATTCGCCGTTCGGGTGGCGCAACGGCGTGATCGGCAACTGCCCGGGGTCGTTGTACGGGTAAAGAGCCTGTTGCGCTCCGTCCTTGTTGATCTCCTGGCGAAAATATCCTTGTTGGTAGAGCAGTCCCACTCCGACCACCGGCACGCCCAAATCGCTGGCAGCTTTGAGCTGATCGCCAGCCACATTGCCAAGTCCGCCCGAATAAATCGGTAGCGCTTCGCTCAACATGAATTCCATGCTGAAATACGCGACGCAGGTCAAAGGAGCTTGCGGATGCTTTTGCTGAAACCACGCGGGCGTCTCCGCTGCGTGACGCTTGGCTCGCAGCAGGTCATCAACGCTCTTACGGAAGGCAGGATCAGCCAGCACGCGCTCCAGTTGGTCTCGCGAGACCGTCTGCAGGACAACCCAAGGATTTTGCGTGAGTTCCCACAGTATGGGATCAAGCGTGCGCCACACTCCATCAGTGGCATGGTTCCACGACCAGCGCATGTCCAGGGCAAGCTCTGCCAGGGAATCGAACCCCTCGACTTCCATGGGAAGAAGGCTGTAGATCGGGTGGCTGACGCGTGTTTGTTTGCTCATGGTTTCTCGCCCGAATTTGTTTTGGACCGCAACTTCGACTGCATCAGTTTTGGCGCCCCACGCTGCGCCACTCCCCCCGCGGCTTCGCTCACTGCCTGTTGATGACGTACAACACCCAGCGGGCATTCTTGACATCTTGTTCGGGCCGGGCTTTCGGCTCTTCGTGGTCGCGGCGGGCCTTGAGGGTTTCGACCGGGACCGTGTTGGTCGTGCTCCATCCGATGATGGTCTGGACCTATTTCAGGTCACGGTATCCCGGGTTCCAGGCGCTGGTGCTGGCCTAGAGCAGCCGCTAGACACAAGCGCCTTAAGCCGCTCGCTTCCTAATCCGGTCGCTCCAGAAGATCCCCTTATGGTTTTAGAGGCCATCTTGGAACTGGCGATGGCAGCTTGCCCGCGCAACTTTCTTTTTGCGAGGTCTACCTCCTTGCGACCACAACTCGCGGGAAATCTAAACTCTTGCCGATGCTGCCACTTCGCCTACGTGCAGGGAACATTGGGCGGGATGCGTAGTTTCGATGATGTCCTTTGCCTTCGTCACTTCTGCGGCCGTCCCATGGACAATCAGTAGGAACTGATCCGTCTTGAGCGCTGCTTCGTACTTCATCACGCTGTCCTTGGGAATTCCGATGCTGTAAAGACCGGCTCCCAGTGCGCTCACCCCTCCTACCATCACTGCACTCTCAAGCGCTCCCACGATCCATGCAACTACCGGTCCAGCCGCTAGGATTGGGCCGAGACCCGGAATGATGAAAAAAGCGGATCCGAACAAAAGCCCCCAGAAGCCTCCCCAGAACGCGCCAACTTTGCCCCAATACTTCATGCGGTCGCCGGTGTTGTAGTAGCCTACCGCGTGTTCATCCGTGTGGTACCCCCTCCCAACGATCGACAACTTGTGCAGGTCGACCCCGCCGCGTTGAAGCTCTTTCACTGCCTGGTCCGCTTCCGTATGTGTGGGATACACTGCTACAACTGAATTGATTGTGGACATTTCAAAATCTCCTCGGGTACTTGCTATCGCTCTCAGGTCATGAAGCTAAGTCCCAGCCCACACTATGGCAGCGCGTCATCAAGGAGACTGTTCCTTATTGGACAGGATGCGTGGAGAATCCACGCCTCTCGCCCTTAGCGCGTAATTAAGAATCTGCTTTAAATCTACATTACTCACTTCTGGCTGACTCAAGGAGAGAACTTCCGCGGGCGTGGCGCCGCACAACGTACAGATGCGAGCTACCTGGCATATGACAGCGATTCTTCACATGCAGTGCGCGGTACCGAACGGGCTAGTCAATCCGCTAAATACATGATTACGGGAACCGTTCTGGGTGCATCGTTAGATGAAGATGGCGATAAAAATCGGCCTGTCAACGCTCTTATCATGCGCTTTCTTGAGAACGGATTGCCGGAGAGACACCGCGCAATGGAAGCAGAGCGATAAGCGAATAGATTCCCAGAGTTGTCCCAAACGGAATTTCAGAGACCGACAAGAACGCTGCAAGGAGAGCCAGCGTGCGGGCCGGCCTTTGATTTGCTAAGAGAGCCAATCCAGCGAGAACCCCGAACACACCGCATAGAACGGCTAAGACCACGATACCCGCATAAACAATGTGAAAATCATTCATCAACGCGAACGGATTAGGCACGCGATCCAGAAGGGCGCCAAACATGACCGTGGCCGTTCCGCTAAACAAAACGAGACAGATTCCCATGAGAAGGCGGAGAACCCCGTATACGAGCCAGCACACACCCAAGATTCGCCGCTGACCACTCAGATTGCCCGCCGCTGATTTATCCAATGGCATCTCCGCCTCCCGAGTATTGGCTTCACTCGCTTGATCCGTCGCTGGATTAGTAGCTTATTCTTTGGCCTTCGTCTGTCCACTTTGGGACACTCGCCAGCATAAAGAGGGGAGACAATATGTCGCTCCTTACTTTTCTCTCCCGTGTTGACGGTCCCATCTGGTTTGATTTCCATTTCCGCTTGCGCGCTTTCGACGCCCGACGAGAAGCGGGTGGCTGCGGTGCGACTGTTCATTATTGGACAGCATGCAAAATGGAATGGTTCTAAGATGCCAGGGACTTCGGAGATTGGGAAACACTATGCCAAATGACTCGCATCAAAGAGCTGCTGAATTCCACGAACTCGCCGCACACGCACACCGCGTTGCTGCGACGCACCACGGGAAAGAAGATCACCAAACCGGACACGAGCATTCCAAGCAAGCACTGGAGCATGCGCGCAAGGCTTTCGAGTGGTCGCAAGAAGCTCATCGGGAGTCCGTGAAGGCAGCGGAGAAGGCATAAGGATGCGTGACCAACGCTGGAGAGGAGCTACCTATGAAACGCAGGAAGCAGAGAGGTTCCCCCCTTGGTGGTTTCTCTTCAGGAGCCAGCTTGGGCGGCAAGGTTGCGCACTATCGGGACAAACAAAACATCTACAAGCAAGGCGCGCCCGCTTACACGCTTTTCTACATTCAAGAAGGAGGGGTGCGGCTCACCACCCGAATGAAACATCAGCCATCGGCCGTTACCGCGATTCTGGGCGCGCATGATTTTTTTGGCGAGCTGTGCCTCGCAGGTTATCCCCTTCGTGTGTCCACGGCCGTCGCCTTGACCGCCAGTTCCATACGCACCATCAAAAAACAGAAGATGCTCCAAATGCTTCGCAAAAAGAATAAGACCTCAAATTCCCTGGTGGCCTATCTGCTGTCCAGCGTCAAAAACTACCAGGATCACGTGGCGCATCTCCTGACTTCCTCTGCGGAACAACGGCTCGCGCGCGTGCTTCTGCGGCTAGCCCACTTGAATGGAAAGGGTCCAGCGGTTGTTGAGATTCCTCCTCTAAGTCACCAAGTTCTGGCGGAGATGGTCGGGACCACGCGGCCACGAGTCAATCTGTTCATGAATCGATTCAGGAAGAAGGGATTCATTAACTACGATGGGGGATTAGAGGTGCACCGCTCATTGTGGAAAGTCCTCCGAAACCGCTAGGAATCGCGCCTAATCCTCTGACTCCTAAGGGCTTGCTGGAGTTCCGCGGCGGGCTGTGAACACCGTGTCAATATTACACGGACCGTTCAATATTATACACTTCGCTGAATCCGGTTGGATGCTATTCTATCGTATGCTGTCTTCCGCAGTTCGACGTGTATCTGTACAAGTCACTCGCTCCCCCCGAAAAGTGATTTCAAGAAGCCTTGCTTTCGACGTGAAACTATTTCTCGACTCGGCCGGTGTGGGGAGAAAGGTTGTGAAGTTTCAAGGGAAAGAAACCGTCTTTGCGCAGGGCGATCCCGCGAAGAATGTCCTGTACATTCAGGAAGGCGGCGTGAAGCTTACGGTGATCAATGAGTCCGGCAAAGAAGCCGTTGTGGCGATCCTTGGACCGGGTGATTTTTTGGGGGAAGGGTGTCTTGCCGGCCAATCCATTTGCATGGCTACGGCAACCGCGATTGCGCCAACGACCGTGCTCGTCATCGAGAAAAGCGAGATGATTCGCGTGCTCCATGGGGAACACGAGTTCTCCGACCGCTTCATCGCTCATATGCTGGCACGAAACATCCGCGTCGAAGAGAACCTGATCGATCAGCTTTTCAACTCCAGCGAGAAACGGCTGGCGCGCACTCTGCTGCTGCTGGCGCGCTATGGCGCGCCGGGCCTGCCTCAAAAGGTCATTCCCAAGGTATCGCAAGAGATGCTGGCGGAGATGATTGGCACAACACGGTCCCGGGTCAATTTTTTCATGAACAAATTCAGGAAACTGGGCTTCATCCAGTACAACGGCGAGATCCACGTCAACGATTCCCTCCTAAGCGTTGGCCTGCACGACTAAATTAGCTTTCGCGTGGCGCCACGTGTAAGTGAGTAGATCCTCGCTCCCTGCCAGCACGAGCAACTTCCCCCCAAGAAAAAAGCACGCAAAACGTGAAAGTGTCTCGATGTGAACAGATATCCGCCCTCATCTCTCTTAACATGCCACCGCCAATGCAAGTCAGGCGACTATTTTGCGAACGAGTCAACCAGGTTCCTCTGACTAGGGAGGATCCAAATGGAAACTCTGAGATAGTTCTTCTTGTTGTGTTTTTGCTGGGCGGTGGGGGCTGGGGATATTCCCGTTGGCGCAGGAACTAGCGTCTTCTTGGCGTCAAGAGGAGAGATGTAATCACGCATCGCTAACTCTGCAATGGGCTGGCGGAGCGCGAGATGCTCCGTGCATGAGCTTTTTTGGCGCACGGTGAGGACGAGGAGTGTTTAGCGGAGTGGCGGAACTTAAATTGTTTCAGAGGAGACAACACGATGAAGTCAGGCACTGAGAATGAAGTCGCGGGCAAGGTCCACGAACTGAAGGGCAAGATAAAGGAAAAGATAGCCAAACTGACGAACAATCCCGACTTGGAAGACGAAGGAACGGCCGAAAAAATAGCCGGGAAAGTGCAAAAGAAAATCGGCCAGGTGGAAAAAGTCATCGAAAAACCGTGAGCCGGCACGGCTTCGCGCGAGCGAGCCGTGATGACTCTTAGATTTGGGCCAAGGAATCGATCGATAACTGGAGGAAGGTCATGAACCTATCAGCACTAAGCACGACACAAATAGCCGCAATCATCGCAATCATTGTGGTGTTGGCCGCAGGCATCGCCATTGCGCTTTTTATTCAGAAACGCCGAACGCAAAGACTCCGCACTCAGTTTGGCGGCGCTGAATATACGCGCGCCGTGAAAGATGGCGGGAGCCGGCAGAAAGCAGAAGCGGCGCTTGACGAGCGCGCAGAACGCGTGGAGCGCTTTCACATCCGGCCGCTCGCTCCGGGTGATCGTGCGCGGTTTATCGAATCGTGGGCCAGAGTTCAAGCCGGGTTCGTGGACGGTCCCGGAGGCGCAGTCACGGACGCCGACCAACTGCTCGGCGACGTGATGTCCACACGTGGCTATCCCGTGAGCGACTTTGAACAGCGTGCCGCGGATCTCTCTGTGGATCATCCACTGGTTCTGGAAAATTACCGTGCGGCCCACCAAACCGCGCTTCGTCAATCGAGCGGGCAGGCCAGCACCGAAGACTTGCGCCAGGCCATGATTCATTACCGGACGCTCTTTGAGGAGCTGGTCGGCGAGCCCGAGGCGGCGCGTGCGAAGGCCGCTTCGTAGACTCGGATTGCCGAAAGCACTTTGGACCGTAGAGAACGCAAGAGACAGTGATGAGCACCTCCCTTGTGCGTGGGGGGAAAACGTCATTGAGGAGGAGACCTATGCGAAAGTGGCCATTCAGCAAGTGGTTGATATTGGCGGCGCTCCTGGCATTGCCAATACTCGCTCTGTCGCAAGCCGCGCAGCAGAACTTGACACTGATCGTAAACGGCCGGCCCGGAGTTGCGACAGTTGTTCAGTTGAACGGCCGGTCCTACGTCGAAATCGAAGCGCTGGCTCGCATCGCGAACGGTTCCCTCAGCTTTAAGGGGAATCAGATCATGTTGGCATTGCCTGCCTCCGCGGCAAGCGCGGCGCCGGCTCCTTCTCCGACAGCCGAGCCCGCAAATCAAGGGTTCTCGAAAGAGTTCCTGAGGGCAGGCATCGAGGAAATGGCGGCGATCCGGGAATGGCGAAGCGTCCTTACTAACGCTGTCCAGCATGGATACCCCATCACGGAGGACTGGTTGAGTGTCTATCGGGGTCAAGCTGCCAAGAGCCTCACGCTGGCATCCGTGGCAGTGACAACTGACTCGGATCGAGACGCTTTAAGATTGCTTACCAACGAGTTAGACAACATGCAAAAGTTGAGCAATACAATTCTGGAATCACGCAAGTCCATGGATTACATCTCTCCCGACACTCTCAATAACGATCCGTTGGACCAGAGAATCATGAATTGCGCACACTCGCTGGCATCCATGGTCGCCGGTCGCCAGTTTCAGGATGACGGGTCGTGTCATTGAACGTATCCTGGCAGCGCCTATCGCGAAAGCCTGCGTACGATCATCCATATCTGCGGTTGCCACTCTGCAACCAAAATTGAAATGTGTTCTTTTTTGGACAGAAACGCTTTTCCCGAGTGTCTAAGATACTGCCTGGGGTCATCCGCTGTTGGCCCGCAGGTGGGAGAAAAAATGGAGACTGCGAATAAGAATAAAGAAATGACAACTGCGAAAGGCCAGAAGTGTGCTCACCCCGTTTGTTCGTGCGTGATCACGTCGGGCAAGTATTGCAGCACCGAGTGCGCGGCAATGGAAAAGACGCCGGACGTCGATTGTGCGTGCGGACATCCCGGCTGCAAGGGCAGAACGTCCGAATAAGAAATGTGTTCAGCAGTTGGTGAAACAGCCATGTAGGTTCTGGCCCCCTGGAGGTGGGCAGACATGAAGAAATGGTTATGTTCCGTCGCCGGATTGTCCCTGGCATTGGCAGGCTCCCTGGCCGCACAGGCACAAACTCCGCCAGTTCCGCCACCCAACATCCTCAACATCGAAACGAACAACATAAAACCCTACCAGGATGGACCCTACGACAAGGTTGCTTCACAATACCCTGCCCTGTCGCAGCAACTCAAGGACCCGACGCACTTCGTGGTGATGCAGGCCCTGACGGGCTCACCTCGAGCGATTTATCTCTACGGCTACGATTCTTACGAGGCGCTGCAAAAGAACGAGGAGTGGGAACTCGGCAACGCGGCGATCGACGCTAAGTTTGACGCGCTGGATACGCGCCAGGCCCCTAACGTATCCGAGATCCGCTACACCATCTGGCATTACCGCTCCGACCTCAGCAACAACGTCGCCGGAGCGGACATACCGCACTCCCATTACTGGGAGGTGATCATCTTCCATATGCACACCGGTCACGTCGACCAGTTCGTGGAATTGACGAAGCTTTATCGCGACGCCAGCCTCAAGAGCGGCCAAAACGTCCCCTGGGCGACTTACGAAGGACTGACGGGTGTGACGGACGCCTATCTTGTCTTGGTCCCGATGGCGTCCCTCAAGGATGTGGACACTGGTCTGGCGCATAAGAAGGATTTCGGCGCTGCGCTGGGCGACGAAGGAAGACACCGGATGAACAAGCTTTCCGAGGAGAGCGTGGCCAGCGTCGAGGACAACATCTGGATGGTGATTCCGGAATGGAGCTACGTTGAGAAATCCTGGATCGATGCCGATCCACAATACTGGGCGCCTGAGCCGGCCGCAAAGCCCGCGCGGAAACCCGCCGCCGGAGCCGCGCCTGCACCAAAAGCTCCGCCCGCACCTTAAACAAGACCGATCGGAACAAGCCCGAGTAACCCATAGAGGGGGAGGAAAATCATGTACAAATCGATTTTGGCTGCACTGTTGCTGATATTTACTTTGGGCGCCCTGTGCCCTGCGCCCGCCTACGGGCATCACCATCGGCATCGTCGGGGCCGTCATGAACCAAGAATAATAGTACGTTTGCCCTAAGGCTCCTCCCCGCTTGCGGGAAGAACCCGCAATAGCGCATCGGTGTGTTCGCACGAAATGCGTCTGCGAAAAGTCCAGGTCCGCTAGCGGGGGGAAACTACTTGATGAAAAGGCGTAGGTTAAGAACCAAAAACCCAGTTTGCCCGCGACCGTCGCATTGATTTGCGCTAGTGATTCACACCTGGGCGAACTGAGCCGAGTTCGGGAATCAATGAATTGGCGGTGCGTTTCGGTTAGTGAGTTCAAACTTGGAGGGAGATCAATAAATGTTGAAACGTCTTTTGATCGTCACAACGCTAGGTCTGCTTGTAACTCTAAATGCCGTCGCCTCGGATCGCGAGGATGACGTTAATCGCATCCACAAGGCTGCCCAGGTCTTCAGGGAAATCATGAACACCCCAGATCAGAGTATTCCTCAGGAGCTACTGGAATCGGCGAAATGTATTGCCATCATTCCAGGGGACGTGAAGTTCGCCTTCATATTCGGCGGCAACTACGGCAGGGGGCTGGCAACCTGTCGCACCGGGCATGGCTGGAGCGCCCCCATGTTTGTGGCTATTGAAGGCGGGAGCGTGGGTTATCAGATCGGGGGCTCTTCCACCGACCTGGTAATGCTCTTTATGAACGATCACGCCTTGCAAAGCCTGCTCAGTGACAAATTCAAGATCGGAGCCGACGCCTCCGTAGCAGCCGGGCCAGTGGGCCGGCACGCCTCTGCCGACACGGACGCTAAACTGAAAGCAGAGATTCTGTCTTATTCGCGCGCCAAAGGCGTTTTCGCTGGGGTGAGCCTGGACGGTGCCGTGGTGCAAGCCGACAAAAGTGGAGACGAAGCCATGTATGGCGAACATGTGGACCGCCATGAAATCCTAAGCGGCAAGGTTGCCGTACCTGAATCGGCACGAGCACTGCTAGACGAAATTGGCAAATATGTCCAGGAAGCCAAAGCCAAGTCGTGATCTCCAAGGGACGGAGCTCTGAATTGCTCCTATGTCACGGTGTGGCGGATTGGGTTTGAGCCCGGCATGACAAAACACTTGCGAGTTCTTTGTGGACATTTGCCTTCACAGTTGAGGGGCTCGGGGACTGTTCATCAGAGCAAGAGCCCAGTACGCACTGCAAGTCCGGCCGCAGGAGCTTGGCCGTCTGAACGGTGAGAAGCACTCCCGCCTTCGGAGTTTGCGAGCGTACTCGATGAAATGGCTTGGTGCTTAGCTGCCGGACCGCCGGTTAACTAGCCGGTTCCCAAGGCTGGAGCCGCGTGATCTTTGCGGAGAACGGGGTGCAACCGAAGGATGCCCCTGTCTCTTCGAGCGCGGGAACAAGGCATTGTTCCACAGAAAGGAAGCAAGCCATGACACACCATTCTTCACTTGAATCATCTATAAAAATCAGCACTGATGTGAATCTCGTATCCATTCATGAACTTTTCGAACATACACAAGACGTATTCAACCTGATTGCCCGGCGCGCCTTCGAGATGTTCGAGGCCCGTGGATGCATGCACGGAAACGACCGGGAGGATTGGTTCCTCGCGGAATCCGAGCTACTCACGCCTGTGAAGTTCCACCTCTCGGAATCTGGAGAACGGCTTACCGCACGTGCCGAAGTTCCTGGATTCCACAGGCAGGAGATCAAGGTGAGTCTCGAGCCTCGCCGATTGAGCATCAGCGGAAAAACCGAGCCCCGAGAAAACCACAAATCTGAAAAGCACCCCCATTCGCATAGGCACGCGCAGTTGATGTTCCACGTCATCGATTTGCCGTGTGAGGTGGATCTCTCGAAGGCCAAGGCGTCATTCAACGATGGAAGACTCGAGGTAGTGATGCCAAAAGCGGCCCCAGCGAGGAGCGTTCGCGTCGAGACGAAGCCAGGGTTGTCCGCAGAAGGTGATACTTCTGTCCATGAAACAGGTGGGATCGAAGCCGCAGGCAGCCCGCCGGTTGTCACTGGAGCCAACAAGCCGATCGTCAAGGCGCAAACAGCATCGTCGAGGAGATAGCATCGGCGCTTGCCGGCGAGCTCGAGGGCATGCTCGGAGATATCGGAAATAGTAACGTAAACTGTGATTTGCGCGTCTATAAGTATATGAGGCCTGAACTGATGAAGGTGCAGAGGAGGGTAGAGAACATGAACATTATCGAAGGCGTGCGAGGCTTTTCAAGAGCGCAAGCGGGCAAACAGATTTTGGTTTCCCTGATGTCGCTGGCGCTGTTGTTCGCAACTTGGCCACAGAACCTGGCGGCGTATCAGGACGCGCAAGCCCCCGCCCAGCCCCCGGTGCAGGCCGCGCAGGCGCCCGCGTACACGCAACAGACTCCCGAGCAGTTGCAGCAACTGGTGGCTCCGATTGCGCTGTATCCGGATTCGCTGGTGGCGCAGATCCTAGCGGCGTCCACGTTTCCCGAGCAAGTCGTCGAGGCCGACCGATGGGTGCAAGCGCATCTTGATTTGAAGGGCGACGCTTTGGGTCAAGCTGTGGACCAACAGCCCTGGGACCCAAGCGTCAAGGCGCTCGCTCCATTTCCCTCCGTCCTTGGAAATATGGACAAGAACCTCTCCTGGACGTCATCTCTGGGCGATGCCTACTACAACCAGGAACAGGATGTGATGGATGCCGTACAGGTGATGCGCCAGAAAGCGGAAGATGCCGGCAATCTTAAAAGCACGCCGCAGCAGACCGTAACGACGCAAGACTCGACGATTAGTATTCAGCCGGCCAACCCCGATACCGTTTACATCCCCGCGTACGATCCGTGGCTGGTTTACGGAGGCCCAATAGGACCGTGGCCGGGATGGTACCCGTATCCTGGAATCTGGTTTGGCGGCCCGTACCTCTCGTTCGGACTCGGCTTCGGAATCGGCTTCTACGGCGGATACGGATGGGGCTGGGGGCATTGGGGATTCGATTGGCACAACCACTACGCAATCTACAACCACGGCAGGTACTACTCTCCGAGTAGGACGTTCTATAACCGGAACGCCTACTCCCGCGGTGGCAGCGCGCGCGGAGTCAACGGCGCCCGCGGCGGAGTTAACGCTCGCAACGCGGGGAACAGGCCTCCCAGCGGGAGCATGGGCGCGCGCGGCGGAGCCGCCAACCGCCCCGGTGCATCGGCAAGGCCATTCGAGGGAAACACCAGGGCAGCCCGAGGATATGCTGCACCTAACGGTCAGAGAGGTGTGAAGTCGGGCGCGTTCAGTAACTACGACCACGGCGGACAGACAAAGAGTTATTCGTCACGCGGGAGCGCTAGCTTCGGCGGCGGAGCGGTGCATGCTGGCGGAGCAGCGCATGCCGGCGGTGGCGGAAAGCATCGTTAATCGAAGTTTCGTTGTGTTCCTGGTGAATCGTGAAATTTAGAAATGGAGAAAAGCCATATGCAGCGAGCGAAGCTGAACTTCGACAAATTGAATTGGGCGAATCTTCCTAAATTAGCTGCGGTCGCTATCCTTTTGACGGCGTGCTTGCCCACGCGTTCCATGGCGCAGCAACAGGGCCAGAAAACATTTTCATCGGCGGAAGACGCGGGCAAGGCACTGGTCACAGCAGCGCAGAGTAACGACGAAAAAGCGATGATCGAGATCCTCGGACCGGACGGAAAGCAAATTGTCTCGTCAGGAGACGAAGCCGAGGACGTCCAGAGCCGCGCCGATTTCGTGCAGAGATATCAGGAAATGCACCGTCTGGTGAAAGAACCGGATGGAACCACTGTCTTGTACATCGGCGCGAAGAATTGGCCCACGCCCATACCGCTCGTGAACAGAGGTAAATTGTGGTATTTCGACACCGATGCGGGCAAGAAAGAGATTTTGTACCGGCGAATTGGCCGGAATGAAATATCGGCGATTCGTGTTTGCCAGGAACTCGTCGCGGCGGAAAAGGAATACCGCTCCGCACAGCACGACGAGTACGCCCAGAAAATCTTTAGCGATGAAGGGCAGCACAATGGCCTTTATTGGAAAGCTGCCGAAGGTGAACCGCAGAGCCCCATCGGGCCGCTGGTGGCGTGGGCCGTTGCCGAGGAAAATGCCAAAAGCCTGGAAGGGGGCCCGGTTCCTTACCGCGGCTACTATTTCCACATCCTGACGCATCAGGGGAAAAATAGCCCGGGCGGCGCGAAAAGCTATATCGTTAACGGCAAAATGACCGAAGGTTTCGCTTTTGTGGCCTTTCCGGCGGAATATAGATCGTCCGGCGTGATGACATTCATCGTTGGCGAGGACGGAGTCGCGTACCAGAAGGATCTCGGCAGGAAGACCGATGCCCTCGGCAAAGCCCTGAAGGAATACAACCTCGATACGAGTTGGGAAAAGGCGGAAGACCAGCCGGAAGAGACCGCTGGCGAGCCGCCAACCAAGTAAAAGACACTGTTTGGGAATCGCGAACCCGAAGCGGCGTAAAAGTTTGTTCCAAAGAATGGGCGTGTGGCGATGGTGATCACTCAGATGAGCGGCGAGGAGTGTCGCGCATTCCTGGCGAGCGCTTCACTCGGAAGGCTCGGCTGCTCGCGCGATAACCAGCCGTACGTTGTGCCGATCTACTTTGCGTACGAGCCTGACTTTATTTACGTCCTCTCGACCTTCGGGCAGAAGACCGAATGGATGCGAGCGAATCCCAAGGTTTGCCTCGAAGTTGAGGAAATCGCGAACGAGTCTCAGTGGATGAGCGTGATCGCCATTGGCCGCTATCAGGAATTGCCCGAGCCCCAATATACCGCCGAGCGGGAACATGCGCGGACGCTGTTAGGAAAGCGCTACTTGTGGTGGCAAAACGCATTAGGCGAGCGTCAGATAAGAGTGGGCGACCACGCGATCACTCCGCTCTTCTTCCGCATTCACGTTGATTCGATCACCGGCCTTCGCGCCACCGAGGGGTCCGCCGAATCCGGCAAAGCGCCGGAGAAATAGACACCTCCATTTAGGGAAGCAGAGTGTATCGCGTGCATACGGAAGCGTATCAAGGGGCGAAGGAGCTTCAACGCGGCGGGGGTTGACAGACGGCCCACAAGGAAGCTTTTACTAGTTCGGGATTGGCTGGAACGTCAGGCCGGGTTCGAAAAGAAAGTGGGGGCTATCTCAAAGCCGGGAAGCTGAAGAACAAGGAAGCGGTTGTGAAAGGAATCGACAAAACAGCCGCTGCTTTCATCGGCCTTATCCAAGGGTAAAACGCCGGCAAGATGGTCGTGGAGTTGGTTTGAGCCCTGGCCTTGACGATTTCCTTATGAGCGATACTGTTATTGAACTCAAAACCCTCACACGCCGCTTCGGCGCATTTACGGCGGTAGATGCTCTAACCCTTTCGGTCAACGCCGGTGAGGTCTTCGGCCTACTCGGCTCCAACGGGGCCGGCAAGACCACCACGATCAAAATGCTCACCACACTGTTGCCGCCCTCCTCGGGCGAGGCGCGCGTGGCTGGTTTCTCCATAACCAGGCAGGCGGTCGACGTTCGCCGATCCATCGGTTATGTGCCGCAGGCGGTCTCCGTGGACGGTTCGCTCACCGGCTATGAGAACCTGCTCATCTTCGCCAAACTCTACGATCTACCACACCGCGAGCAGCAGGCGCGCATCCGCGAGGCTTTGGAGTTCATGGGCTTGACTGCCGACGGCGGCCGCCTGGTGGGCGAATACTCCGGCGGCATGGTCCGCCGCCTGGAAATCGCCCAGTCCACGCTGCATCGGCCGCGGGTGCTCTTCCTCGATGAGCCGACCGTCGGGTTGGATCCGATTGCGCGCGACGCTGTTTGGAAACATCTCGTTGATCTGCGCGCCAACTACGGCACGACCCTGTTCTTCACCACCCATTACCTGGAGGAGGCGGAGAGCCATTGTGAGCGCATCGCGATTATGCGCCAGGGTAAGGTGGATGCGCTTGGCACTTGCAAAGAACTCGAGGCTTCGCTTGGACCCGGCCACACGTTGAGTGAGGTCTTCGTCCACTATGCCGGCAGCGCCCTTGATTCCGGCGGCACCTTCCGCGACGTATCCGCCGAACGCGCTACCGCCCAGCGCCTTGGTTAACCCAACCCCATGACTTCTACTTTCATCCACCCTTTAACCGGCTTCATCGAGAAGACGTTCGTCATCACCGAGTTTGAGTTGCGCAAGCTGCGCCACGATTTCACGGAACTCATCACCCGCGCCCTGCAGCCCGCGCTTTGGCTGCTCATCTTCGGGCAAGTGTTCTCACGCAGCGGGGCGATGCACACAGGCAACATTCCTTATCTAGACTTCATTGCTCCCGGCATACTGGCGCAAAGCGTTCTCTTCGTGGCCATATTTTACGGCATCAACGTCATCTGGGAGCGCGACCTCGGCATTGTGCAGAAATTCCTCGCCAGCCCAACTCCGCGCGCGGCACTTGTGCTCGGCAAGGGCTTCTCCGCTGGTACCCGCACTCTCTCGCAGGCTGTCATCGTTTACTGTCTCTCGCTGCTTCTCGGGGTGAAGCTGAATTGGAGCTTGCTGGCACTCCTCAACGTGCTCGTCATTGTAGTCCTGGCCGCGACGCTGTTCTCGACGTTTTCGCTCATCATCGCGTGCATTGTGAAGACGCGCGAACGCTTCATGGGAGTCGGCCAGGTGCTCACCATGCCGCTGTTCTTTGCCAGTAATGCGATTTATCCGATCTCCATCATGCCCGGCTGGCTGAAGACCATTTCTCATCTAAACCCTTTGACCTACGTCGTGGACGCCCTGCGCACTTGCATGCTTGCCGGCAGTACGAGCGCGTTCGGCCTGGGTCTCGACTATGCTGTCATCCTCCTAACCACGACCGTGCTAGTCTCCATTGGCGCGCGATTGTATCCCCGACTCGCAACGTAAATCGCGATCTGGAAACGACTACCAAGATCAGGAATACTCCTTTAGCCTCGGTGGCCAGCTTATTTGTAAAACGCATTCATGCGCTGGTGGATCTGCTGCTGGAACATCAAATTGCGCGAGGCGCCCAGGAGGCAGTCATAATCTCATGCACCCCATGATGGCTGCAATTAATCTGCGGCGCTGGGGACTGGTCCGGCCCCATGGTCAAGGATGTCGTGCTGCTTTCCCTGCATCCGTAGTCGCAGCCGGTCGAAAGCCAAATAGACGACCGGCGTCGTATAGAGCGTGAGCAACTGACTCAAGATCAGCCCCCCCACAATCGTGATACCAAGGGGCCGGCGGAGCTCATACCCCATGCCCGTCCCCAGCGCCAACGGCAGAGCGCCCAATAACGCAGCCATCGTCGTCATCAGGATCGGACGGAAGCGCAACATGCACGCTGCAAAAATCGCATCGGTCGTGCTCTTTCCCTCCTCGCGCTGCGCCTGAAGAGCGAAATCAATCATCATGATGGCGTTCTTTTTTACGATTCCAATCAGCAGCACAATGCCAATGATGGATATGATGTTCAGATCCTCTTTAAAGAGCAGCAATGCGAGCATCGCGCCCACGCTCGCCGACGGCAGAGTGGAAATGATCGTCAGTGGATGGACTAAGCTTTCATACAAAATACCGAGAACGATGTACACCGCCAGAAGCGCCGTCAGAATCAGCACGGGCTCGGTGCCAAGGGATTGCTGGTAGGCCAGCAGCGTGCCGGCAAAAAAACCTTGCAGCGTGGAAGGCGCGCCGAGCCGCTTTTGCATCTGGTTGATGCTCAATGTGGCATCGCTCAAAGATACGTTCGACGCCAGGTTAAAGGACACAGTCACCGATGGGAATAAGCCCGTATGGTTGACCGCCAGCGGTGTCGTGTTGGCTTGGCCCTTGGCTACAGCGAGCAGCGGAATGTTACCGCCGCCGGTCGTCTGAAGGTAGATGTCTTGCAATCCTTCCGGGCTCTGCCAATACTGGGGAGCGACTTCCAGCACCACGTAATACTGATTCAACTGCGTATAGATGATGGATACTTCCGATTGGCCGAATGCGCTGTACAAAGCCGAGTCCAGCGTCTTTACGGTCAGGCCGAGCTTTGCCGCAGTGACGCGATCATAGTTCATGAGTACTTCCAGGCCGCCATTCTGCTGGTCCGAGCTCACGTCTTGCAGACCGGGCAGGCGCTGCATCTCACCCAGTAGGATCGGCCCCCACTTGGAAAGATCCTGCACGTTGTCGGCTTGGATCGTGTATTGGTACATCGCATTGCTGGACCGGCCGCCGATGCGCAGATCTTGCACGGGTTGGAGGAACGCAGAAGCCACCGGCAGACGATTCAATTGAGGGCGCAGGCGGTCGATGATCTGAGCGGCACTGACATTGCGCGCCGCCAGCGGTTTGAGCGCGACGTAGAGAGAACCGGCATTCGTGGCCCCATTCCCACCGGTAAACGAAATCACATTTGCGACGGCAGGGTCATTCTTAATCACGCCGGCGATCTGCTGAATGGAATTGTTCATCGCCGGGAAGGATGAATCCTGCGGCCCTCGTACTCCACCGGAGATCGCTCCGGTGTCCTCCGCCGGGAAAAACCCCTTGGGTATCTTGACGATCAACACGAAATTGAGCGCGATGGTAAGGAAGAGCACGGTGAGGGTGAGGGCCGGATGGTCCAGCACCCAATGCAGGCTGCCGCGATATAAAGATAGCACCCTGTCAAAGAACTTTTCGCTGGCCATGTAGATGCGGCCATGTTTTTCCGTGCGCTCGTTCCTCAACAGGTAGGCGCACATCATTGGCGTGGCGGTCAGCGAGATGATCATGGACACGACAATGGCCGTCGAGAGCGTGACGGCAAACTCCCGGAAGAGGCGGCCAACGATTCCGCCCATCAACAGAAGAGGGATAAAGACGGCAATGAGCGAAATGCTGATGGTGAAAACGGTGAAACCGATTTCTTCCGCGCCCTTCAGCGCCGCGGCAAAAGGCTTCACGCCGTTTTCCAGATGGCGCGCAATATTTTCCATCACAACGATGGCATCATCGACCACAAATCCGGTGGAAATGGTCATGGCCATCAACGAGAGGTTGTCGATGGTATATCCGAACAGATACATCACCGCGAACGTTCCGAGCAGCGAGACCGGCACAGCGACGGCGGGAATGAGCGTGGCGCGGCCGTTGCGCAGGAAGACAAACACCACGGCGATGACCAGGCCGATGGAAATGAGCAGCGTTTTCTCGACGTCACTGACAGAGGCGCGGATGGTCGTGGTGCGGTCAAGAACGATGGTGGTATCGATGCCGAGTGGAATGGATGCCTGGATAAGCGGAAGCTGCGCGCGAATGTGGTCGACCGTGGCGATGATGTTGGCGCCGGGTTGGCGGAAGATGATGACCGTAACCGCGCGCTTGCCGTTCAAATAGCCGGCGGCACGGACGTTTTGCACGGAGTCTGTCACCTCAGCGACATCGGACAGGCGGATAGCCGCGCCGTGGTTATAACCGACGACGAGCGGCTTGTAGTCGTCCGCTTTCGAGATCTGGTCGTTCGCAAGGATGTCCGCGGTCACAATGCCATCGGAGATTTGGCCCTTGGCCAGGTCGGCGTTCTGCAGGCTCAGCACGGACTGCAAATTCGCAAGGGTAAGTCCGTAGCTGGCCAATTGCGCGGGATTTGCGTCCACACGGACGGCCGGCAACGCGCCGCCGCCGGCATTGACCTGCCCCACGCCCTGGATCTGCGACAACTTCTGCTCGATGATGGTCGAGGCTACGTCATACAGTTTATCGGGACCGTATTTGTCCGAGGTAAGGCCGAGGATCATGATCGGCGCATCGGCGGGATTGACCTTGCGATAGGTCGGGTTGCCCGGCAGGTTAGCGGGCAGATAGCTTCGCGCCGCATTGATGGCGGCCTCCACATCGCGCGCCGCGCCATCAATGTCGCGGCTGAGATCAAACTGGATGGTGACGGATGTGCTGCCGAGACTGCTTGCGGAAGTCATCTCCGTCACACCTGCAATATGACCGAACTGCCGCTCCAGGGGAGTGGCGACGGACGACGCCATAATGTCGGCGCTGGCTCCCGGCAAACTTGCACCGACGGAAATAGTTGGAAAATCGACCTCCGGCAAGGGCGCTACCGGCAGCACCTCATAGGCAATCCCACCGGCCAGGGCAATCGCCAACGTGAGCAGCGTCGTAGCCACTGGCCGGCGTATGAAGGGTTCGGAGATGTTCATGCCGGCCCTGCCAGTTCCGCGCCTCCGGTTTCCGGCTTGTTCAATTTGTGGCCAAAGCGCTGCGACAGATTGTCAAAAAAGATGTAAATGACGGGCGTGGTGTAAAGCGTGAGCGCCTGGCTCAGCAGCAGTCCGCCCACCATGGCGATGCCTAGCGGCCTGCGCAACTCCGAACCGAAACCCGTGCCGAGCGCCAACGGCAGCCCAGCCAGCAGCGCCGCCATGGTGGTCATCATAATGGGACGGAAGCGGAGCAAGCAGGCGTCGTAAATTGCATCCGTCGCGTTTTTTCCATGCTTGCGCTCGCCTTCCAGCGCGAAGTCGACCATCATAATGCCGTTCTTCTTCACGATCCCGATCAGCAGGACGATGCCGATGATTGCCACCACGCTTAAATCCTGGTGAAAAAGAATCAGCGCGAGGAAAGCGCCTACGCCCGCTGACGGTAGGGTAGACAGGATCGTAATCGGGTGGATAAAGCTCTCATATAGAATACCGAGCACGATGTACACCGTGACCAGCGCGGCAAGAATGAGCAACGGCTCATTGGCCAGCGAATTCGTGAAGGATGCCGCGGTGCCTTGAAAACCTGCCTGCAGGCTGGGAGGCATGTGCATGTCTTTCTGCACTTTGTCCACCGCCGTAATGGCGCTGCCAAGCGCGGCATTCTGCGCGAGATTGAACGACACGGTGATCGCCGGAAATTGACCCTGGTGGGTAATGGCGAGCGGCTCTGTCGTCCTCTCAAAGTGCGCGAAAGCGCTCAGCGGCACGGCGCTGCTCATGGCCGAACTTGTAATGCCTGCGGAGCCGGCTCCCTTGCTGGACGCCTTGGAGCTGCTCGGCGAAAGCGCGTTCACGGGAGGAGCAAGGGTACTTGCCGCCGGAGTGTACAGTGCAGAGGTCGTCAGCGCATTTGATCCCGCGGAGGATGATCCGGAAGACGCAAAAGAGGAAGAGGCTCCCGCACCGCTTGCGCCGGAAGACGTATTGGACTGGATGTAGAGATCGTTCAGCTTGTTGGGGTCCAATTGAAACTGCGGCTGACTCTCGAGAACGACATGGTACTGATTCACCTGCGTATACATGGTGTTAATCTGCCGCTGACCGAAAGCGTCATACAGGGTGTTATCGAGGGTCGAAGGCGCGATGCCCAGCCGCGAAGCGGTGACCCGGTCGATCACCAGGGATACGGCCAGCCCGCCCAATTGTTGATCGGTGGCCACGTCCTCCAGTTCGGGCAACTGCTTCAGCCGGTCCACGAAACGGTTGGTCCACTCATTCAGCTCGTCCGCATTGGCGTCTTCCAGTGCGTATTGGTATTGCGTGCGGCTCACCCGGTCATCCACGGTAATGTTCTGCACAGGTTCCATAAACAACTGGATTCCCTGAACCTGGCTCACTCTCGAGTTGAGCCTGCGGATCAGGTCCGACGCGCTGATCTTGCGCTGATCTAGCGGCTTTAAATTGATCGACATCCTGCCGCTGTTCATCGTTGTATTCGTTCCATCCGCGCCTATAAATGACGAGACGCTTTCCACCGCCGGGTCATCCAGAACCGCCTTTGTAACCTCCAGTTGCTTCCCTGCCATGGACCGTGAGCTGATCGTCGGCGGCGCCTGCGATATGCCCTGGATGACGCCGGTGTCCTGTACCGGGAAAAAACCTTTCGGGATGATGATGTAAAGGAAAACCGTGAGCAGGAGTGTGGCCAATGCAACCAACAGCGTAATCGTCTGGTAGCCCAGGACAAACTTCAGCGTCCGTCCATAGAACGCGATCATCCCGTCGAAAACGCGCTCCGAGGCTCTATAGACGCGCCCCTGCTGCTCTTTTGGCTTGTGCCGCAAGATTCGCGCACTCATCATGGGCGTCAGCGTAAGGGAGACCACAGCCGAAACGATGATAGTGACGGCAAGTGTTACGGCAAACTCGCGGAAGAGCCGCCCGACCACGTCGCCCATGAACAACAGCGGAATCAGCACGGCGATGAGTGACACCGTCAGCGAGAGAATGGTGAAGCCAATTTGCTCCGCACCCTTGAGCGCTGCTTCCATGGGTGGATCGCCCGCTTCGATGTACCGCGAGATGTTCTCGATCATGACGATGGCATCGTCCACAACGAAACCGGTGGAGATGGTCAGCGCCATCAACGATAAGTTGTCCAGGCTGTAACCCAGGACGTACATCGCCGCGAAGGTGCCAACAAGCGACAGCGGCACAGCCACGCTCGGGATAATGGTGGCATACAGGCTCCGCAAGAAGAGGAAAATGACCAGCACGACGAGTCCAACCGTCAGCAGTAGTTCGAACTCCACGTCGGAAACCGACGCTTCGATGGAGGTCGTAAGATCGGTGAGCGTGGTCACCTGAATCCCCGCGGGCAGGTTGGCCTCCAACTGCGGCATCAGTTGCTTGATGCTCTTGACGACGCTGATGGTGTTGGCCCCGGGCTGGCGTTGCACATTGAGGATGACCGCAGGGGTCTGATTCATCCACGCGGCCTGATTATTGTTCTCTACGCCATTCACGATGTGTGCTACTTCAGTCAGCATCACCGGCGCACCGTTATGGTATGCAACCACCACGCTCCGATAGTCGTCGCTGGTGACCAGCTGATCGTTGGCGTCGATCTGGTAATCCTGGCGCGGCCCATCGAAGTTCCCTTTGGCGGCGTTCACACTGGCTTGTGTCAGCGCAGTGCGCAGGTCTTCCAGGTTGATGCCGTAGGATGACAGAGCCGTAGGGTTGGCTTGAATACGGACTGCGGGCTTTTGGCCGCCGCTGATGGTGACAAGGCCGACCCCGTTGAGCTGCGAAATCTTTGGCGCAAGGCGCGTATCCACAAGGTCCTCGACCTGAGAAAGCGGCATGGAATTTGAGGTGATGGCCAGCGTGAGCACAGGGGCATCGGCTGGATTCGTCTTACTATAGATAGGCGGCGAGGGCAGGACGGATGGCAGCAAACTCTGCGACGCGTTTATGGCAGACTGCACCTCTTCCTCGGCCACATCAATAGCCAGAGTGAGATTAAATTGCAGCACGATGACGGAAGTGCCCCCGGAGCTGGTGGAGGTCATTTGGCTCAAGCCCTGCAGTTCGCCGAATTGCCGCTCCAGTGGCGCCGTCACCGTCGTCGCCATCACAGTCGGGCTTGCGCCGGGATAAAACGTGAGCACCTGAATGGTCGGATAATCGACTTCCGGCAATGCCGAGACAGGCAGTTGTGTGTAGCCAACAATACCGACCAGGAGGATTGCAGCCATCAGCAAAGAAGTGGCTACGGGCCGCAAGATAAACGGACGGGATGGACTCACTGCGCTTTGCTCCCGCTAGTGTTGGCCGAGACAGGCTTGTTGGAAATGACGACCGCAGCGTTGTCCTGCAACTTATCGAAGCTGCTGTTGGCGACAACGTCTCCAGGATTGATGCCATCAGCCTGCGTTACTCCGCCGTTTGTAACTCCCGGCTTTATGCTGCGCATATGAGCGATATTGTTTTGAATCACGTACACGAACGATGCTTGGCCATTTTGTTGAATGGCTGATGATGGAATCAGCGTCACTCCCTGCAACGTATTCACCAGCAGGCGCGTGTTTACAAACTGGTTCGGGAAGAGTGCATCGTTCTTGTTGTCGAAGAGTGCTCGCCCTTTGACTGTCCCAGTCGTAGTGTCAATCTGGTTGTCGAGCGTCAACAGCTCCCCGCTTGCAATCTTGGTCTGTGCAGTGCGATCGAAGGCATCGACGGTGAGCTTGGCGTTCTTGTGCAGGCGAGCTTCAACCTGGCCTAGACTGTCTTCCGGTATTGTGAAAATTACGGTGATGGGCTCCAACTGCGTAATGACCGCGAGGGTTACGGTTCCAGCAGACTGCACCACGTTGCCCGGATCCACCAGCCGTAAACCCACTTGGCCGGCGATTGGAGCGGTGATGTGGCAGAAGTCGACCTGAACCTGGTCGTATTGCACCGTTCCTTGGTCGTTCTTTACCGTACCCTCGTCCTGGAGCACAAGCTTTTCCTGGTCATCCAGGATTTGCTTGGCAATCGCTTTGCGCGCCCACGCGTCGCGATAGCGTTCAAGGTCCATCTGCGCTTGGGCGAGCAGATTCTCGTCTCGCTCCAGCGCCCCTTGCGCCTGCAAAAGCATTGCGTGGTACGGACGCGAATCGATGTCGATCAGCGAATCCCCCTTAGCTACCCGCTGACCCTCCTTGAATTGCACGGCAACGACTATGCCATCTACCTGGCTGGTAATCGAAGCGGTATAGACCGGGGTGGCCGTACCGATGGCATTAAGGTAGACCCCGATGTCGCCCTTTTGGGCCGTCGCGCTCGTCACGGTGATCCCCGTCTTGACGCGCACCGCAGCCGCGGCCGCCGCTTTTTGGGCCTCCTCGTGGTGGCGTAAGACCAGCACGAAGACAGCCGCAAGGACCAGCAACGACAGACTCCACAAAACGACTCGCCTAACCTTATGTCGGGGACGTGCCGGAGCAGAAGCCGGGAGTTGATGGTCAGGTCCGATGGCTGAATGCTCGTTTATGTCATCTGTCAATCGGGATCTCCTTTTTCAACACCGAATCCTGCGCTTCGTTATCACGCAACTTGGTTGTTCGAGATCATCCTGCGCAGAAGGGACCGCAGTCAAATCCTTTTGTTTGCTGGATTCTTCAGGCCACAGCCAGCCCCTGATCCCTAAGCTCCAACACTTGTGGACGGTCATCGATGCACAACACGGTGGGTGAGTCCATCGTCACATCATCCTCTGGATGTTTACAAGCTGGATTTGGCTCGCCGTTGCACGGCGCGCATAACACCCAAGACACAAGAAACCCGTCACGACTTGGTGACCCATGCCATGCGAGATGAAACAACCCCTCCGCTAGGGCCTAGCTAGGCTCACAAAAATTAAGCAACCAATGAACGCCTATCTGTTCAAAATTGCACATTCTCACAAGATGCCCCATGGTGTGGCCACCCACTTCACTCGGACGCCGCTCGGACGACTGCGGACTAAGGTTTTCCGCCACTTTTTGGGCTTCGAGAGGCCTCGCCGGATTTCGTGGCTCTTTTGAATGAATAAGTCATGGCGCTCCCCTTGTGACCACAAACTTTTTCGGTGGCGGGATGAACTATTACCACACTCTCGGTGTTCCACGAAATGCCACACCGCCAGAATTAGAAGCGGCGTATCTGCGGAAGAAGGGCATTCCCCATACTAAGCAACCCCTTTACACCAGCGGTCTCTGGCACGCTACCGACCATGCCTTTTGGATCTTGCATGACCCGCAACTCAGGAGACAACATGATACCGAACTTGATTACGAGAAGATGAACCCTTTAACAAAAGCCCTTGGGAACGCTCTTGGATTCATCATCGAAGGCGACTTTCTTGATATACCCGCAATCCGAATCGCGCTCTTGTCTGGGGCGGCAGTGCTCTTGTTGTGGATGCTGGTTACAACCGTTCGCTATCCTTGGATACACCCACTTTTCTGAGCACCTACGCGATTTGTGCCCATCGCTTCACGCAGGCGCGAAGCAGGACTACGCGGTTCAAAATCGGCAGGAGTGCCCGACCACTTGTTGAGAGGGGTCCCTCACCCCGTGCGGGATTTCGCCTGCGGGTTCACATGCCCACAAAACGGCTCAAGTTCAAATCCGGGCGCCCCGACTACTTACTTCCCTATCGTGAATGGATTATTCCTGATACTTCAGCGCGGGATTTTGTTGTCAGCGCCGCGGCAATAGGCCTGCAAGTGGCGTCGACAAAATTAACTGGGATTGGATTCCGGCGCGGCCAGATTTGAATTCGTAACAATAAGCGGATCCTGCCCACCGGATTCTTGCTCGCGGAGCGCTTTGTTCCAGGCGCGCAGCCCCAGCACAGCCAGAAAGATGAGGAATGCGAACAGCACGGAAGTGAGATAAAGACGCTTATAAAGAAAGACGCCTATTTCCAGGGCGTCGACCACAATCCAGAGCCACCAATTGGCGATATGTTTGCGCGTTGACCACCATTGCGCGACCAGGCTGAAGCTTGTCAACGCGGCGTCAATGTGCGGCAGCGCCGCATCCGTGTAACGCGCCATCCAAAAGCCCAGCAAGAAACTGCCCACCGCGCCAACGACAACTCCCACGGCGAGCCCTCGCCCGGAGAGCCGTTCCACTCTGACAGTGCCTTCTTCCTTTACGCCGCGCCACCAATGCCACCAGCCGTAGAGGGCGAAGGCAAAATATACAAATTGCAGCAACATGTCCGAGTAAAGTTTTTCGCGTCGAAAAACCAGCGCGTACAAAATGCAGGACACTAGAATCACCGGCCAGGACGAAAGCTTGCGCCGCGTCGACAGCCAAATGCCGATGACACTCGTAAGCACGGCCGCAAATTCAAGGGGAGACATTATTTCCTCGACTCTTCGGAAATCATCGGGCTGCTCTCTGCAATACCTGGATGCGATTCCGCCCAACTCTGCAGGTGGCACAGGAGCCGCTTCCCAGGATCGCTGTTGAACCAGCGAGCGTGCCCCAGGAAATATCCTATGTACGCGAGGTCAGCTTTCTCCCGCGATTTCAATACTCGCAGAAAATAGTCCGCCTCGGAGAGCGCAAACTCCGCATGCACGAGCGGCAGCAAGGCAACCACCGCCTCCGCCTCGTCCCGCGAAAGTGGATGCATTCCCTCGTAGCCGCTTAGCAACGCGACGATTTGTTCCCGGTGAAATGGATCGCGCGAAGCGCCGTGAATCTGCAGCCATTCCACACCGTTGCGCTCGATCGCGGTGGCGATGTCGTGAAGCGCGTTGGTGCGATCCGCAAGACCTACGTCGATAATGTCCGTAACCTCCGCTTCGGTCGACGCATCGCTCCAAAAAAGATTCGAGCCATGAAAATCGTTGTGCGTCCAGAGGGGCTGAAACACGGGCAGGAATTTGCGCAATCGATTGTGAAAAGGAAGAAAAGTCTCCCGCGTTTCCGCCAGCCAATCCCGTTTGGCGAGATAGCCCTGCAGCGCGGGGCGCTCCTCAGCGTAACGCGCGAGTTCGGGCCACGGGTCATCGCACGAGAAAACCTTGAAGCTTGTGACCAAGGTCGCCGCCTTGCGCGCGGGCGCATCATAGCCCGCGGAAGCGGAATGCAACCTGGCAAGAGCGCGTCCCGCATGGCGCGCGTGGCCCACACTCAGAAACGGTGTCCAGGATTGCGCTGTCTCATACAGGTCCAGGCCGTCACCAACAGGATGGACTTCGTAGGTCCAATCGCCAATCTCGACGGCGGTTTCCCCGTACCCATCTTCAAGTGGCTTCTTCACCAGGGTGTCGCGGCGGCTCAAGTAGGCCAGCCACCGATGTTCTTCGAGCAGAGAGTCCCGGTCACGAACCGCGTGATGATGACGTTTCACAAACACGTTTCCAAGCGGCGTCTCCACAACGCTGGCCGCCGAAAAGGGACGTGGACTAAACGATAAGATGCGCTCCGCTTTTTGCGCTTGCGGAAAGCGCCGCAGGAGCCCATCCAATTCATCCAGCTTCAGGGCCGGCCAGTCCGGCTCGACGAGGTTTCCCTCGAGGCCGTGCGCTTTCACCTCACCGCTCATGCCACCACCCGCGACTCGATCCCCATTTTGCTCCCTGTTCAAACCTCGCACACCCGGCCCGTTTGCCTGGCCCTCAAAAATTGTATTGCACGGAGAGCCGCACGGTCGTGGGTGCGCCGAGTTGCAAAAACGTGTCGCCGTAACTCGCGCCCGTGTCCTTCCAGTAGCGTTTGTTCAAGACGTTGTCGGCAAAAAGACGAAACGTCATTTTTTTCCATTCTCCGCTCGGCGTGTACCGCGCGCCGATATTCACCAGATTGTAGCCAGGCACGCTGACCGCATCGTCTCGCGTCGCTTCCTTCGGTCCGGTGTAGCTCCATCCCGGCAAGAGATGAAGCCCGGTGATGAAGGGAACGTCGATGTCCGCGAACACGGACGTTCGGAAGCGCGGCACGTTGATGACTTGTTTGTCGTTGAAGTCTGGCGTGCTGCTTCCCGAAGACACGGCACGCAAGAGCGTCGCACTTCCTGTGAGCCGCAGCCAGCTATTCACTTTGCCTTGCGCGCTCAACTCCAGGCCACGATGCGTTTCATGCCCATCGGAAAGGAAATCGATGTCGCCCTGGCTGTCCACCACCTTCGGGTAGAAGAATGGTGCGCGCATGCGGAATATAGCGGCAGTTAGCAAAATGCGGCTCCCAGGTTGGTATTTAATTCCCGCTTCTGTTTGACGCGTGAAGAAGGGCGCCAAAAACGCGCTCGGGTCAACGTTCGCCCAAAACGGAGCTTGTAATCCCAGCGACAGCGCGACGCTGTAGTTTCCGTATAACAAAATTTCGGAGATCGGGCGGTAAGACAACGAGTACTGCGGCAGCCACACGGTTTTGCTGGGGTAGAGGAAGTCGTGCAGCGTGTCGTACTGCCCGCCGACGCTTACGTCTATCCTCTTCGGCAAGTGGATGTGATCTGCCACGATGAGCGCGTACTGGTGTGTATCTTCCGCCAGGGTGACCGGGCCGGATTGCTCCGGAGAAGGAAGAAAGGTTTGCTCCGGCTGATAAATATTCTCGGTTCCAACATAGGCATCGACGGCGTTCGGTAAATTTACGCTGTGCCGCTGCAAGCTTGTGCCGATGGCAACATCGTTGGTGACCGGCCCGGTTTTCAACTGGCCTTGCACGATGGCCTCAAATTGATCGTTGATGTAGAGTTCGCCGGGGCTTCGCCAGTCGTAGACGTCATAGTCGCCCGTGGGCCCGAAGAAATACGGCGGCGTGTTGCTGCTCGCGCAGGAAGCCGCGTAGTAGCAGCCGTAAGGCCAGGCAATGTTGTCGTCAATCAGCGAATGGCTGCGCCCCGCGGAAACGAAAAACCGCCAGTTCGTGGACAGATTGTGGTCCAGACGAAGACTCGTATTGAACGTGTCGAAGGTGTTCGGCTTGGCCCACTGCTGATAGCCCAGCATCACGTCGGGTGAAACATCCACCGGCACCATGGTTCCCCCGAGCAACTGAAAACCTCCCACGGACCGCTCCACCAGGTGCTGGTATTCGAAATCGCCTTTCAGGTAAGTGTTGGCGTTGATTTTCCAGTCCGCCGCGACCGCGCCGAATTCCCGCGTTCCATTCGCGCCGTGCACATAGGAACGTATATCCTCGCCGGCCAGATTCGTGCGAATACCAAACTGCTGCTGCGCGCCGAAGAACCCGCCGAGATCCACACCGGCGTAGACGGTCCCGCGTTGGTCGGTAGCCAGGTTCAGCGTGCGAACACCCGCGGGGCGCTTGGTCACGTAGTTGACCAACCCCCCGCCTGAAGCCACGCCCACTTCGTCTGAATCCACGCCATGCAGGAATTCGACCGCATCCTTGTTTTCCAGGGCGATGAGCTGTTCCCCGGCTGTCGACAATCCATTGATTTTAATCCCCGAAGCCAGATCGAGCGGAAATCCGCGAATTTCAAAATCCTGATACCAGCCCACCGGAGCATAGTCTTCTCCGACCGACGCGTCATTTTTCGCCACGTCGGAAAGCAAGCGCGCCTGTTGATCATCCAGGAGGCTCCGCGTCACGACCAGTCCGGAAATGGGCAACTCCTGCAGCGGCTGGCTGCTTAGGTTTCCGATAGCCATGGCGGTTGGTTTGTAGTCGTCCGCCACTTCGCCGTTCACGATGACGACTTTCCGCGCGGATTCCACCACCAGCCTGACCGGCAAGTTGTAGGTAGCTCCGATGGAGACGCCGATCTTATTTGCGTGGAATACCTGGAAGCCCGCGGCGGACACTTCCACGGCATAAGAACCCGGAGGCAGATTCTGCAATTGAAACTCACCGGACGAACCAGATGCGGCAGTCCACGTTTGGCCCGTTGCCTCGTTCGTCGCTTTTGCTTCCGCGTTGGCGACCACACCCCCAGACGCATCCGTAACCACCCCGGAAATCGTGCCCCGCGAAGTTTGGGCCCGGGCAAGCCGGCTCTGCGGCAGAGCAACAGCCAGCGAGACCACGAATGCCACGATGACAATCCAGCGAAAACTCATAACCTAATTCTCCCTAAAATCAAAGAAAAGGACTACTACTCCTATTCACTCCAATGGGGTGAGATAAATCAGCATACGGCTCTGCAGGGGCAGCAAATCCCTACTTTAAAAAAGTAAGGTTCTGCACTAGAATCCGCAAGGGTCGCAGGACCCCGCCCACCACCCCGAGGAGCACAGGCCATGGCCATTGCCACCATCAATCCGGCGACCGGCGAAGTCATCAAGAAATTCGACGCGCTCACCGACGCCCAGGTCGACGACAAAATCACCAAAGCCGCCGCCGCATTTCATAGCTTTCGCAAAACTCCTTTCGCCGATCGTGCCCGCTGGATGACCAAAGCCGCGGAAATCCTGGAATCCGAAAAAGAAGCCATCGGCCGCCTTATGACCCTCGAAATGGGCAAGACCCTCCCTTCCGCAATTGCCGAAGCGGAAAAATGCGCTGCCACGTGCCGCTACTACGCCGAAAATGCCGCGCGTTTTGTTGCCGATGAGCCCATCGCCACCTCCGCCGCAAAAAGCTTCATCCGTTACCAGCCCATCGGCATCGTCCTCGCCGTCATGCCCTGGAACTTTCCGTTCTGGCAGGTGTTCCGCTTCGTGGCGCCGGGCTTGATGGCCGGAAATGTCGGCCTGCTGAAGCACGCGTCCAACGTTCCACAGTGCGCTCTGAAGATCGAGGAGATCGTCCGCCGCGCCAGTTTCCCCAAAGGTGTCTTCCAAGCCCTTTTGATCGGCGCTTCCCAGGTGGACCGCATCCTCAATGATCCGCGTGTCGCCGCGGCCACGCTCACGGGCAGCGAGCAGGCGGGCATCCAGGTGGGCATTTCCGCGGCCAAGCGCATCAAGAAAGTTGTTCTGGAACTCGGCGGCAGCGATCCCTTTATCGTCATGCCTTCTGCCAACATCCAAGAAGCCGCCGTCACCGCCGTCAAAGCTCGTGTCATGAATAATGGCCAGTCCTGCATCGCCGCCAAGCGCTTCATTGTTCATGAGAAAATCGCCGATCAATTCGAGAAGGAATTTGTCAGCCGCATGCAGTCGCTCAAGCTCGGCGATCCCTTCGATCCCAAAACGGATGTCGGCCCGCTCGCCACTCCCGATGCCGTCAAGGATCTCGACGCCGACGTGCAGAAATCCATTCATGCGGGCGCAAAGCTCCTCACCGGAGGCAAGCCCATTGCCGGCGCCGGCAATTTCTATCCGCCTACGGTTCTTGCCAACATTCCCAAGGATTCCCCGGCCTATCGCGAAGAACTGTTTGGCCCCGTCGCCTGCGTCTTTCGCGTGAAATCGATTGACGCAGCCGTCGCCGTTGCCAACGACGTCCGCTTTGGCCTCGGCGCCAGCGCGTGGACCAACGATCCCGCCGAACGCGAGATTTTCATCAATGAGCTTGAAGCGGGTATGGTCTTCATCAACCAGATGGTGGTCTCCGATCCCCGCGTTCCCTTCGGCGGCGTCAAAGCCTCCGGCCATGGTCGCGAGCTTGGCCCTTACGGCATCCGCGAATTCACCAACATCAAGACGGTCTGGATTCGCGAGCCCGCGAAGTAACTCTCCCCGTTCGCAATGCCCCGGCACGCTGATCCGGGATGAGGTCGAGCCTCAGAAGTAGGCCGCGGTTCCACCCTGCCCCGCTCCGTCCCGATTGACGAGCGAACGGGCGAAGGAGCATTATTTGGCCTCGGGCTTTTTCGAGGCGACGCCCGGTCGCGGCGCTTCCACGCCCTCCTGCATTGCGACGCTCCTCGCGTGCAGCCTCCGGCGCAATGTTGTCTTGCAGTCTTCATTTTCAAGGGAGTGAGTCTCGTGCCAAAGACCCTCGCGAAGAAGCACACCGAAGGTAAACCCCGCTCCAAGAAGCACGGCCTGACCGAAGCGCAGATCGCCGTCCATTGGAAGGAAGAAGCCTACATCCGGCCTCCCGCACGCTTCATCGCTCAGGCCAATCTCAACGACAACTACGCCCTGGAGCGCTTCAGCGAGAAGAATTTCCCCGAATGCTTCCGCGAATACGCCGAACTCCTCCACTGGGATCAGTATTGGCACACCACGCTGGACACCAACCATCCGCCCTTCTGGAAATGGTTTGTCGGCGGCCGCTTGAACGTCGCTTACAACTGCGTGGATCGCCATCTCGCCAAGTACAAAAACAAAGCCGCGCTGATCTTCGTGCCGGAGCCCGAAGAAGAAAACCACATCGTCATCACCTACCAGGAGCTCTATCGCCGCGTCAACGAAGTTGCCGCCGTACTGCAAGGCTTTGCCGGTCTCCAGAAGGGCGATCGCGTCACCATCCACATGCCCATGATTCCGGAGCTGCCCATCACCATGCTGGCCTGCGCTCGCCTTGGCATCATTCATTCTGTCGTCTTCGGCGGCTTCTCCGGCGAAGCCTGCGGCCTGCGCGCCGCCGATTCCGGAAGCCGCGTCCTGATTTACGTCGATGGCTACCACCGCAACGGCCGTTGGGTAGATCACAAAGTCAGCGCCGATATCGCCGTCGAAACCGCCAAGAAAGAAGGCCAGGTCATTGACAAGGTCCTCGTCTGGAAGCGCTATCACCACAAGTACACTTCCGACGCGCCCATGATTATGGAGCGCGACTTCTTCATTGACGACATCCTGAAGGATTACCGCAACGCCGTCGTTCCCCCCGTTTCCATGGAAGCCGAAGACCCGCTCTTCCTCATGTACACCAGCGGCACCACCGGCAAACCCAAGGGCTGCCAGCACCGCACCGGCGGTTACCTCGCCTACGTCACCGGCACCGCCAAGTATTACCAGGACATTCATCCCGAAGATGTCTACTGGTGCATGGCCGATATCGGCTGGATCACCGGCCATTCCTACATCGTCTATGGCCCCCTCGCTCTTGCTGCCACCTGCGTCATCTATGAAGGTGTGCCGCAATTCCCCGACGCCGGGCGTCCCTGGCGCATCGCCGAACGCCTTGATGTGAACATCTTCCATACCTCGCCTACCGCCATTCGCATGCTTCGCAAAGCGGGCGCCGAGGAGCCCAAGAAACACAACTACCGCTTCAAGCACATGACCACCGTCGGCGAGCCCATCGAACCGGAAGTCTGGCGCTGGTATCACGAAGTGGTGGGCAAGAGCGAAGCCGTCATCGTGGATACCTGGTGGCAGACGGAAACCGGCGGTTTCCTCTGTACCACCAAACCCGCGCTTGACCCTATGAAGCCCGGAAGCGCGGGTCCTGCCTGCCTCGGCATCTATCCGATCATCTGGGATGAAGAAGGCAAGGAAGTCGCTTCCGCGGACCATGCTGCGGGCAACATCTGCATTCGTAATCCCTGGCCCGGCATCATGCAGACCATCTGGGGCGATCCGCACCGCTTCGTCGAGCAGTACTACAAGAAATACAACAAGAATGCGCAGAGCAAGGATTGGCGCGATTGGCCGTATTACGCCGCCGACGCCGCCGTCTTACCTCCCGACGGCTACTACCGCATTCTCGGCCGCGTGGACGACGTCATCAATGTCGCCGGCCACCGCCTCGGCACGAAGGAACTCGAATCCGCCTGCCTTACCATCCAGGAAATCGCGGAAGCCGCTGTCGTTCCGGTTGTGGACGAGGTGAAGGGCCGCGCCCCCGAGATCTACATCTCGCTCAAGCCCGGCGTTCTTCCTAAAAAGCAGATCATTGAGAAGGTTACCTCCACCATCGAAACCATGATTGGCAAAATCGCGCGGCCCAAGCGCATCCACATCGTCCCGGATATGCCCAAGACGCGCTCCGGCAAAATTATGCGCCGCGTCCTTGCCGCCATCTCCAATCACATGGATACCGGGGACATCACCACGCTTGCCAATCCGGACATCGTCGAGCAGGTTCGCCAGATCGTCCAGGGCCGCGAAATCATGCCGCTTAACGAAGGCCCCGAGGATATCAAGCTTTTTGGCGACGAGCGCTGACGCACCGCGACGTGCAGGGTCGCGCGTCTCTCTGGGCCGTCCCGGTGCGGAGGCCCTCATCTCCATCGCATGCCTTTTGTGCGATGAATCCCTCTTGAACTTGGGTTTCCCGCCGATTTGGAGTGCGGCGGCTCGCCGCCGCTTTTACAGCTGCATGCCCCGTTGACAAACCATTACTCTTGGTTACGCGCCGCCCACCTACAACGTGGGCCTTGAATTCCGGACCCTATCAAGAACAGCACGTTTTTCCACAGTCCCGCATTCACCTGTGGCCAACCGCTTTTCTGCACGCTAAAATGAATTCCGCAGTTGAAAGGAGCACAGTATGGCCAGGACGAGGGTCATTGCCTCGCCGCAGAAAAAGCAGTCTGTCGTTGCCAAGATCAAGCCCACGCAGGATGAAATCGCTCTGCGCGCTTATCACATTTATCTGGAGCGCAGCTGCACACCTGGAAACGCCTTCGACGATTGGGTTCGCGCGGAACGTGAGCTCATCGAGAATCACGGGAAACCGCGCCGCAAGCCGGCTCCCAAGTCCGCCACAGCGTAGCCGCGGCTCTCATTTAGGTCCCTCCTGACCCTCGCTTCCCCAGAGGTCATTTCTTTGTGTGCCCGCGTTCCTCTCAGTTCACTTCAGCAGATGCGCCGTTTGCTCTCCACGTAAACACCTGACATGGAGACAGACTTGGTTTAATCTTCTCATCATGAAGAAGAAGCCCGAATTCGGCTCCTTCCTGTTTCAACTGCTCCAAGCCGCACGCAGAGCTGCCTTTACGATATGGGTCATTCTGTTGGCCCTCGCGTTGATCTCTTGGATTCTGCGGGGCGCGCTGCGCCGGCTCTTTTAGACCGTGAGCCTTGGAACCCCGCGCCTCCCCTCTCAGGCCTCTCTGCTCCCTTGCCCCCCTCCCTCCTTTTTGCGCTACACTTTTAGTCCCGTCCTCCGCAGACCATGAACGGTCTTGAGCACTTCCTGTGTTCCTCCTCGCTCTGGCGCTATCTCACCCAGCGGCAGTTGCTTCCCTGGGTCCTGTCCGGCGTGCGCCTCGGTGATCACGTCCTCGAAATTGGCGCCGGCTACGGCCCTGCCACGCCGCAACTCCGCAAAGCCGTCCCGCGTGTCACTTCTCTCGAATACGACGCCAAATCCGCCCGGCACCTGAAAGCGCAACACAATGGTGGACCCGGCGGCGCCCTTCGCGGTGATGCCGCCCAGCTCCCCTTCGCCTCCCAGAGCTTTTCCTCCGCCATCGCCATTCTCGTCCTGCATCATCTCCGCTCGCGCGAAGTGCAGGACCGCATGTTTGCGGAGGTTTACCGCGTGCTTCGTCCCGGCGGCATCTTTCTTGCCTACGAGATTAACGACAGTTGGGTGCATCGCCTCGGCCACATCCGCAGCACCTTCACCCCGGTTTCCGCCGGCTCCGCTTTCGCCCGGCTCACCCGCGCGGGCTTCTCGCGCATTTCCGTGGATTTCCGCCGTGGTGCCTTCCGCCTCGGCGCCATCCGCGAAAAAGATTCCTCCACCACCGACTAGCCGACTCATCCCCAAGGCGTTGGCGTTGGGGTGTTGCTTTTGTGGCACAGTCACTCCTGACTGTGCTCTTGGGTTTGCCTTTGTAGGTGCCGGGCTTCAGCCCGGCCGTTTTCCTACTCTCGTGTAGGGACCGCCGTCTGCGGCGGTCCGCAACGTGTACGCTCTTTAGCAATAAACGATTCGGCGTCTCTAGAACTGCGAGAGTCGAGCACTGCCCGACCCCATCTCACCAAATCGTAAAGAAAACCGTCTTTCTGAACGGAGTCTGCGGAGCGAGGAATCCCTCTTCCTCTTTTCTTCTCTCTTCTCTGCGAACTCCGTGTCCTCTGCGAACTCTGTGTTAATGCTTTTGCGTTCTTCCCGCTTCTCACCGGCTCGTCAGCGCCGCTCCCAGCTCGCTTCGCGTCTGGATCACCCGCAAAATCGCCTCCCGCGTCACCATCCCCACAATGTGCGCGCCTTCTTCCAGTTGTGTTACCACCGGCATCTGATTCACGTCCGCGGCGATCAGCCGCTCCAGCAATCTCTGCAGCGGCTCGTCTGGCGCGGCCCATAAAATCTTTTCCCGCGGCACCATCACCGCCTGCACTGAATTCATGTTCCAGTCTTCACGCGGAATGTTGCTCAGCGCGCCCACATTCATCAACCCCACCAGCCGGTCATCCATGGTCACCAGGTGCACGCGCCGCCCCGTTCGCAACACCTCCCCGCTGTACTCTTCCAGGCTCATATTCGCCGGAATGATCGGCACCTCCTGGTTCATCACATCGGAAGCGCACAGTCCCGCCAGCATCTCCTGAATCGTCACCTGCGCCACGCTCGCCTGTGCCGCGTTCAGCAGAAACCACCCAAGGAATCCCGTCCACAAAGCCGTCACCCAATCGCTGCGCAGCGCGCTCCACACCCCGAGGGAGATCAACCCAAAGGCAATCAGCTTCCCGCTGGCGCCCGCCACGCGCGTTGCCCGCGCAAAATCCTTCGTCGCACCCCACACCATCGCCCGGAACACCCGACCTCCATCCAGCGGAAAACCTGGCAGCAGATTGAAGAGCGCCAGCATTCCGTTGGTCAGCGCGAGTTGGCTGGCCACGGCCCCCAGCATCTCGCTGTCTGGAAACAGCAGCGTCACGCCATAAAACACGCCTGCAAGAAACCCGCTCGCCAGCGGCCCGGCCACGGCAATGTTGAATTCCTGAATGGCCTGGGAAGGGTCCCGCGCAATCCGCGCCAGCCCTCCAAAAAGAAATAACGTAATCGAGAGCACTTTAATCTTGTAGTGCTGTGCTACCACGCTGTGCGCCAGTTCGTGAAATACCACCGAACTGAAAAACAAAATGCTGGTCACTACCCCCAGAGTCCAGTGTTGCGGGCCTGTCCAATGCGGGTGCTGCTGCGCAAAGAAACTGGATTGCGAAAATGTGATCAGCCCAAAGACAAGGATCCAACTGAGATCCAAATAAATGGGTATACCCAAGATTCGGCCAATCCGAATGCCCTGCGATTGAAACATCAACGTGAGCCTCGCCTTTTCTCTGAACCCTAGACTACCCCCGAACCGTCAGGACGCAAAACCCCAACCGGTATGCGCTCCCCAAAGCGCGTCCCGCAAAACACGCCGTGTCTCCCAAGCCACGAATTGCCCGCCCTCCCCATATCATAACTCCTTATGCATCAGATAGTTACGAACGGCCTCCCGTGTGCCACCTTCTTTTGCGAACGCACCAAGGACGCACAAATGGACACCTTATTCAGTTTCGCAACAGTCCTCACCGCAACAATCCTGGCGCTGTTTGCCGCTCTTGGCCTGCACTGGCTCCTGCTCCGCGCCGCCTTTCTTCTGATGCAGCCCGCCACCGCCAACCGCCGCGTCGCTCAGCCCGCCATCGAGCACGCCACGCGCCTGGTCGCCCACGCCTATGGCCAGCGCCGCTGATTCGCCATGCGGAAAGGAGCAGCACCATGTTCGCATTGCAGCTCTTCTTGATAATTGCCGGCCTCGGCCTCTTCGGCACTGCCGGAGTTTTAGTGGCCTACGATGTCTACATGGCTACGCGCCTGCGCTGCCTGCTCCAACGAACCGGGCATGCGCTCCTGAAGTCCTAAGAGATCGGGGAAACGGTGAGAGCCGCTTCCCACGATCACCGGCCAAAACCCCTGCGGGTGGCTCGAATCGCGTCGCTGGAGGAATCGCCATGAGCAGAAAGCCAAGCACCGCCGCGCTTGATTCTTTCGGCCACAGGCTGTTCCCAATTCGGCGCCGCGCACCGCGCCACTCAGCCGGTGAAAGCATCAGCATTTCGTCTGACCACGCTGATGAGAGAGTTCTTCTCTTTAGGAGGCCGGGGCTTCAGCCCCGGCGCAAAACCACCAAAACCAATTGGGCTTTAGCCCCTGAAGACACTCTTTTCCTTCTTTCTCAGCAAAAATCAAAGGAATGACAAATCCCTCAAGCCCAAATCGCAATCGCCAAGGAGGAAGCCATGAACCGCAATCACACGAATCGCCTACCGAGCAACACACAAATCATTTTCCCAGCAGTCTTGCGCATCACCCTGGCTCTATTCCTACTCCTTCTGGGCATAAATTCCGCGCCCCCGGCCCACGCGCAAACCAAACCCCATCGCTTCGTGAAAACCTATCCGATGAATCGCGCCAAAGCCGAAAATCTCCAGTGCTGGGTCAACGCCGGTCACGACACCTGGTGCCGCGATCCCAAACTCGTCGCCGCCCACACCCTCCAACAATTCGCCCCCGGCCTGGCCGACTCCACGTACGAACTCGCCTCCCAACCAGTCGAACGCAAACTCTCTCACGGCAACACCGCCATCTACACCTACCACTCCCTCGACGGCCAAACCACCTATCGCGTCACCCTCCGCCGCCCCCAGTGGCTCCGCCCCACCGCCGACTCCCTCCACCAATCGGTTTGGCTCCCCACCCACCTCGAAATCCTCACCAACGCAAGAGCCTAAGCCTCCTCTGTGTAGGGGTCGAGCACACTCGACCCCATCTCGGCAACCACTCCTGTAGTGGGCCACGATGTTTCCCCGTTGGACGCGATGATCCAGGAACAGTGTTAGCATTCCAAGAGTTCACCGAGGTGCTTATTGCGGCGACTTTTCCTAACAATCCTGTTCTTCCTCGCTTCGGCGGCTGGTCCCATCGCGGCCCACCCGCAATCCTCGGCCAACGATAAGCCCTCCACCTGCGACTCGCTTCGCGCCTCAAAATCCAAAGTCTACGGCTTCCATCCCGCCCAATTAAACGAATCCCAGATTGAAGCCAAGGGCAAGGAACTTGACGCCTTCTGGAAGCAGGTCCAGGCCGCGGGCCCCGAAGGCGCAGCTTGCCTGAAAATCATGCTCGCCGCGGAAACCACCGACCACAATTTCCAATTCGATGCCGGCGAAGTCCTCTATCAGATGGACCCCTCGCCCGACTCCCTCAAGATCGTGCGCGACGCCATCGCCCAGGCCGATTTCCAGGAAACCGATCCCGCCAATTATCTTTCTCTGGCCCTCGCGCTTTCTCAGCAAGGCGTGGACATTCAGCCGCTCGCCGCACGCCTTCTCCGCTATCCCAACGCCACCATACATATCTCCGAGCACGCCCTCGATCTTGATGCGGACACCGCTGCTCTCTTTCTCTACGGCAGCATGCCCGCCGCGCAAGCCACCAACGCCTTGATTTCTGAATTGCAGGCCCCCGAACTCTTCGTGCGCTCCGCCGCCGCCCACCTCCTCGCCGAACAACTCACCGAGGATGCCTTCCGCACCCTCAGCCGCTGGGACGGCGTGGACATGATCGAGGAAGAGTATCGCCGCAACGACATTCACACGGTTCTGAAATATCAGCCGCCCGATCCGGCCGATCTCGCACAACCTAAATTCACCCGCGAGCAGGTTTTGAAAGTCATTGCCGCCCTGCCCCACACCCGAAAGGAATTCGACGACGTGATGAGCACGAGCGGCGCCGCCTTTGACAAAAAACTCCACGACGCGAACCTCACGCAAGAGCAGCTCACCAATGCCGTGGCCGACAGCGAACCCATCTACGGTATCGCCGATCACACTTCTTTCCTCAACAGCGCCGTGGCCACCCTCCTTTCCGAGGACTTCAAAACCCTCCAGGGCGCCCGCCGCAAAGCCCTCTTCAACGTCTCCGATGAAAGCCTTGAAGAATATCTGGCCTTCACCCAATTAATGATCCGCCTCATCAACAAGCTCGATTTGTACAAGGACTATCGCGCGCACTAAGGCTTCAGCGAACACACAGCGCAAGGCAGCCGCGTGTTATCATCCTCTTAGAACGCCGTGCTCCCAAGATCTGAGAACTCTCGCTTTCGCCCGTTTCGCTTCTTCCTCGCGCTGCTTATTCTTTGTTTTGTTTCCCTGCCGCCAATCATGCCCGCCGATTCCAATTCGCTCGATGATGCCGCGCGTCAACTCGCGGACCGCATCGCCGCCATCCCCAATCTTCACGGCCCCCTGCGCCTGGAGTTTCACGCCGACGCGAGTCTCGCCGCCGATTCCACCTGGCAGGACACCCTGCGCCAGGAACTCGAGAAACGCCGCTTGACCATCACCGAAGAGCCGAGCGCTCTCCTCCTGAAAGTGGGCGCGGTCGAGACCCCTACCCAACTGGTGCTCACTGCCAGCGCCCGCATTGGCGATCGCGACGATGTGCGCATCGTCGCCGTAACGCGCGCCGCTTTCACCGCCCCCGCGCTTGCCGTTGCACCCGTGCGCATCGCGCGCCAGCTTGTGTACGAAAGTTCCGACCGCATCTTGGACGCCTCCGCACTCGGCACCGCCGCCGAAGGTGGCCTGGCCGTCCTCCTCTATCGCAACGAGGACCTCGTCGCCCTGCGCCTCGACTCCAGCGGCGCCGACAAACAAACCATCTCCCTCGCCGCCGCGAATCTCCACGCCTCGCGCGATCCACGCGCCGAACTCACGGACAAGGGCGCCACCGCTGAAGTGCTTCTCCCCGGAAAGCTCTGCGAATTCAATTGGGTCGCTGGCGAGGAACCCAGGTGCCGCGCAAAAAAAACCGAATGGCGCACCGCCACCGTGCTCACCTCTCCTTGCGACGCCAGCGACTGGAAGCTCGAAGCCAGGGGCGATGACTGGTCCTCCGCCGATCTCCTCCAAATCGTCCCGGACGCCGCCGCGCGTGCCGGCAGCGTTGCACTGTTTAACGAATTCCCCGGACCGATTCTCAGCATCAATGGCGAACGGGATCCCGTCAGCGCGCTGATTGTGGCCCGCAATTTGCATACAGGAAATTATGAGGTTTACAAAATCACCCTGGTTTGCGGGAATTAGCGCCGCCCTGCTCCTTCTACTCGCGGCCGCCGCGACAAGCGCCACCAAGCGCCCGCGCTACGGCGGAACCCTGCGCGTTGAATTGCTCGCGTCCAGTGCTTCCCTCGATCCGCGCGAGTGGAAAAGCGGCTCACTTTCCGCGCGCGAAGACGAAAAACTGGCCGCTCTCGTTTACGATCGCCTCGTCACTCTCGACGATTACGGAAGATTCCAGCCGGCCCTGGCAATCGAGTGGTCGCACGACGCCGCTGCGAAATATTGGCAATTCAAGCTCCGCCCCGGCGTGCGGTTTTCCGATGGCTCTCTCCTCGCCTCCGCCGATGTCGTCGCCGCCCTGCAATCCCTGCTGCCCGCGGGCTTGCAGCTCACCGCAACCGACACCGCCATCTCCATCCACTCTCCCCATCCCATCCCCGATCTGCTCGAACAACTCGCTTCCGGCCGCCATTTCATCTTTCGCGCGCTTCCCGATGACACGCTTCTCGGCACCGGCCCTTTTTACGTCGCCGAAATCAGCCCCGCTGCTCCTTACGAAGCCAATCCCCTCGCCATAAAGCCCGCGCGCCTGAAGTTTCGCGCCAATGAACAATCCTGGGCCGGCCGCCCTTTCCTCGACGCCATCGAAGTCACACTCGGCGAGCCGCCCTTGCGCCAGCTCTTCGATCTGCAGGTCGGCAAAGCCGATGTCGTCGAAGTTGCTCCTGACCTTGTCCGCAAAGCCCGCCAGGACAATCTTCGTGTCTGGAGTTCCGCGCCCAACACGCTCCTCGCCCTGCGCTTCGACGAAGCCCAGCCCGCCTCCGCCGACGATCATCTCCGCGAAGCCTTGGCCCTTTCCATGGACCGTGACACCATGGCCAATGTGTTGCTTCAAAAGCAAGCCGAACCCGCCCCCGCCCTTTTGCCCGACTGGCTCTCGGGATATGCTTTCCTCTTCGAGAGTCCTATGAATCTGGAACGCGCCAAGGAGATTCGCGCCGCGCTTCCGGCCAACGAAGCCGGGGGCACGGAACCGTTGCGCTTACGCGTGGATGCCGCCGGCGATTTGATGAAATTGCTTGGTGAACGCGTGGCCGTCAATGCGCGTCAAGCGAATCTGTCTGTGCAAGTTGTGACGCACTCCACAACCGCAAACGGTGGCGCGGCTCCGGTCTCGCCCGCCAATTCTTCCGTCGGTTTGCATCTCTTCGCCTGGCATTACGATTCCCTCTCGCCGCGCGCGGAACTCGAGGTTATGGTGATTCAGCTTCATTTGGAGCAGGCGCCCGAAACCACTCAATCACTCGCTGATCCCGAGCAGCGTTACGCCGAGGAGCGCCGCATCCTCGAAGATCGCCGCGTGCTTCCGCTCGTGCTCCTCCCCGAATACGTCGGCATCGCCGCGCCTGTGCGCAACTGGATGCCCGCACGCTGGGGCGAATGGCGCCTCGCCGATGTCTGGATCGAAAAAGCCGAGAGCGCTCCGGCCGCGCCGAATGGTGGTTCGTCGCCCGATAATTCTGCGGCGCCGCATGGCAAGGAAGTGCACCCATGAGTTTTCGCAGCAAAGTCTTCGCCATTTTCCTGATCACCGTGCTGGCTTCGGTTTCCCTCGTCGCCTACGGCGTGAGCTATTACACCCAACGCTCCTTCGAAGCCATGGACTCGCAGCGCTCCGAAGCCCTGGTTGCCCAATTCAACAAGGAATTTGCCCAGCGCGGCGAAGTCGTCGTCCAGCAGGTGGAGAACATCACCAACGCCGATGTCACCGTGCGCATGGCTCTCGATTTGGCGCGCCCCAGCGCCGATGCTTCGCTCTATGTCCATGACGCCAACGGCGCCGCCCAGGAGCACGGCCTGAACTTCGTCGAATTTGTGAACACCGACGGCACCCTGATCTCCTCGGCGCAATATCCCGCGCGCGTCGGCTACAAAAATGACTGGGTCACCAACGTCAAGGATTGGCGCGGGTCGCCCGCCTTCCTCAAAAAGGAAGAATTGCCCGATGGCGTCGAGCTTTCCCTGACGGCCGTGCGCACCCAGTCTGTTGGCGACCGCAATCTCTATGTCATCGGCGGCCGCCGCCTGGACCAGAATTTCCTTGCCTCCCTCGTGCTCCCTTCCGGCACGCGCGCCCTGCTTTATCGCAATCTCGAAGCGAATTTCGTTCCCACGGCGCTCGCCGACGCCTCCGGCCCCGTCCCGCAGGCCGACTTACTCCAGCCGCTCATCGAGCAGGTGCAGAAACAATCCACCCCGCAAACTCTCATCAAGACCATCGACTGGACCTCAGACCCCGCTTCCTCCGAAACCTTTCACGCCATGCCCCTCACCGGCCGCAATGGCGAAGTGCTCGGCGTGCTCCTGCTTGGCAGTTCGCGCAAGGAATTGGTCACCCTGCGCCGCGAAATCCTGAAGACCGCCGCGCTCGTTGCCCTCGCCGCTCTTCTCATCGGCCTGCTCCTAAGCTGGTGGGTCTCCCGGCGCATCACACGCCCCGTCGAAGAGCTCGCCAATGGCGCTCGCGATGTTGCCTCCGGCCGCTGGGACACCCACATCGACGTCAAGGGCAGCGACGAAATCGGCCAGCTCGCCGCCGCGTTCAACGACATGACCAAAACCCTCGCCTCGCAAAAGGAAAAGCTGGTGCAGACCGAGCGCGTCGCCGCATGGCGCGAACTCGCCCGCCGCCTGGCTCACGAATTGCGCAACCCGCTCTTCCCCCTGCAAATCACCGTCGAAAATCTCCAGCGCGCCCGCCAGCTTGGCCCGCAGCAGTTTCAGGAAGTCTTCAGCGAAGCCACCGCCACCCTTAAAGCCGAACTTGCCAATCTCAATAGCATCGTCGGCCGCTTCAGCGATTTCTCCAAAATGCCCGCCCCGCAATTCACCAGGGTGAATGTCAACGAAGTGCTGCGCAACGCCGTGCGTCTCTTCGAACCGCAATTCACCGCTGTCGGCAAACCTTCTATCGCCACAGAATTTTTCCTCAGCGATTCGCTGCCGGAAATTGACGCCGATCCCGATCTCCTCCACCGCGCGTTTCAGAATCTCGTTCTCAATGCTCTTGACGCCATGCCCGCCGGCGGCACCATCACATTAAAGAGCAGCGATGCCGGCGAATCCGTGCGCATCGAAGTGGCCGACACCGGCAAAGGTCTTACGCCCGAAGAGTGTTCGCGCCTCTTCACGCCCTACTACACGACCAAGCAGCTCGGCACGGGCCTCGGCCTGGCCATCGTGCAATCCGTCGTGAGTGATCATCACGGCTCGATTTCCGTTTCCAGCGAGGAAGGGCGCGGCGCGGCGTTCCGCATCGATTTGCCCAAGCGCCAGTCAGGCGTTGTCGTCAAGTCCAGGGAAGACTCCGCCTCACATGAAGCCGAGTCCACCCCAGTCGCCGCCTCCGACTAAAGGGTTTTGTAGTGGCCGGTCTTTAGACCGGTTCTTGGGTTTCTCTTTGGTTTTGTGGCACAGGCACTCCTGCCTGTGCTCTTGGGGTTTTCTGGCTTTTGTAGCGGCCGCTTTCTGAAGCGGGCGCTTTTCTCTTGGGTTTCTCTCGGGTTTGTAGGGGCGCAGGACTCCTGCGCCCCATGTCCGCAAGATCTGCAATTTCGCCGGCGCTTTTCGATCTACCGGCCCAAAGGACTCCCGTGCCACGCAAAGCCCATCTCCTCCTGATCGACGACGACGCCAACACCCTCGCCTCCCTCGCCCGCGCCTTTCGCCTCGCCGGACATGAGGCCACCGTCTGCGACAACGCCCTCCGCGCCGCCGAACTCATCCAAAACGAGCGCTTCGATCTCATCCTTTCCGACGTGGTCATGCCCGGTAAAAGCGGCCTCGAACTCCTCGAAGAACTGAAAAAATCCGGCCTGCAAACCCCCATCGTCCTGATCTCCGGCCAAGCCAATATCGAAATGGCCGTGAAGGCCACGCGCCTTGGCGCTCTCGATTTCCTCGAAAAGCCTCTCACCACCGATAAGCTGCTGGTCACCGTCGAAAACGCGTTGCGCCTCTCCCGCCTCGAAGACGAAAACCGCGAACTCCGACACCGGCTCGGCAAGCACGAACTCGTCGGCTCCGGCCCCGCCATGAAAAAACTCCTCGCGCAAATCGAGCGCGTTGCCGCCAGCGAAACCCGCGTCTGCATCCTTGGCGAAACAGGCACCGGCAAGGAACTCGTGGCCCGCGCCATTCACGAAAAATCCCCGCGTCACGAAAACGCTTTCATCACCCTTAATTGCGCCGCCGTTCCCGCCGAACTCATCGAATCGGAGCTGTTCGGCCACGAAAAAGGCGCCTTCACGGGCGCCGCCGGACGCCACACCGGAAAATTCGAGCAAGCCGAAGGCGGCACACTCTTCCTCGATGAAATCGGCGACATGCCCCTGGCCATGCAGGCCAAACTTCTTCGCGTCCTCGAAGAAGGCGAAGTTGAGCGTGTCGGCGGCGACAAGCCCATCAAGGTCAATGTGCGCGCCATCGTCGCCACGCACCGAAATCTCGACGAACTCGTCAAAAAGAACGAGTTTCGCAGCGATCTCTACCACCGTGTCTACGTCTTTCCCCTGACCCTGCCTCCTCTTCGCGAGCGCCCCGAGGATTTTCCAGACCTGATCACCCATTTCGCTCGCCAGGTCGCCGCGCAAAATGGCTGGAAAGAAAAACTGTTCGCGCCAGAAGCCATCGCCGAATTGCTCCGCTACTCCTGGCCCGGCAACGTCCGCGAGTTGCGCAACATCGTTGAGCGCCTCGTCCTCCTCGCCACCGAAGACACCGTCACGCCGGACGACGTCCGCCTCACCCTGCCCGCCGCCGAATCCTCCACCGCCCCCGCTGCAAATGCCGACGCCGCGCAGGGCACTCTCGTCGAACGCACCGAAGCCTTCGAGCGCGAAACCCTTCTCGCCGAAATCCGCCGCCACAATTTCCATATGACCAACGTAGCCCGCGCCCTCGGCCTCGAACGCAGCCACCTCTACAAAAAGTGCCAGCAACTCGGTATAGATCTCCACTCCCTCCGCAAACCCGAGTAACACCGCACCACGCTGTGGCACAGTCACTCCTGTTTACCCTGAGCCTCGAAGGGACCGTGCTCTTGGGCTGCATTTGTCGTGACCGATCCCGCCCCGCGTGCCACGTCAAAAAAAAAACACCGTGGCGCATCGCGCCACGGTGTCGGGTACTTTCGACGAATTCTACCGCCTGTTTACCTGTGCGATTCCACCCAGTGAATCGCTTCTTCCACATGATGGTGCGCCTTGTCAATGTGACCCAGCGCCCGCTCTTGCAGGCCCTCCGCAAACCGGTTGTCCTCTTCCTTCGCAATATCCGCATGTGCCTTGTTCAAAAGCTCCAACGCGCGATGCAACCGCCCGGGCCAGTCCATGTGGGAATCAACGGGCGGGTGATCGTTCAGGTCCTTTCCGTCGTCGATCGAAGCCTTCTTGATTTCTCTGATGGCCTCATCGATTTCATGGATGGCGTCCTCTTCTTCGTGGCGTAGGTGACCCCCGTCGGGGCGCTCCAGATGAGCGCGCGCATGGCGCAAATCGGTCAGTGCGTGCAGATACGCGGGGTGCCGGCCCTGGGCAAACGTATTGCTGGCACCGAGCGCAAAAAATAGCGCGAATACCATAGCTGGAATGAAAATTCTGGCAACAGCTTTCATGGATTTGATTTCTCCTGGAATGAGTGTCTCTGTGCGCAGGGGTGCACCCCAAAAACACGCGGAAGCGAACCACTCCGAGCACCTTGGTCTGTTAAACACACTAGCAAAGAAAAAGTTCCTGGGCGCTCCCATTCAGAAAGCTTGATTCCTACCTCTAACCGCCCATTCGGACAGCCCCGCGCGCACCACCTCTGGGCCACACTTAGCTTGTAATCCCGACAGCATGCCTCTGCTTTTTCCTCTCTTCCTCCGTGCCCTCTGTGTTCTTTTCTCCTTGATCTCCGTGTTACCGTCCCTCTTCGTTCTTCTCAGCGAACTTCTGCGCTCTCCGCGCCTCCTTGCCCCGAGCCGCGAGAGGTGCGTTATCTTTTCCTCTTCTTGTATTCCGGCAAATCTGTAACCCTGCCCCGCGCGTCGTGGCAGAATACAAGCGATGAATCCCTGGCTGATTGCTCCTCCGGCTCTTCTGGCCGGCGCCGCGGCCATGACCGCCTACGGCGCGGTGCATCCCCGCTCGCATCTTTTCGGGCCCGTCATTTCCCACACCGATGCAGCCGGGAAATTGGCACTGACCTTCGACGACGGCCCCAATCCCGCGATCACCCCGAAACTTTTGGAATTGCTGGCCAGGCACAACGCCCACGCCACTTTTTTCCTGGTTGGCAAATTTGTCCGCCAATGCCCCGATCTCGTAAAGGAACTCGCCGCCCGAGGACACGTCCTCGGGAATCACACCGAGACCCATCCCAATCTCTTCTTCTGCGGACCGCAGGAGACGCGCGAAGAATTGCAGCGCTGCACGGACGCCGTCGAGCAGCTGGTCTGGGCCAAACCGCGATGGTTCCGTCCGCCCTTCGGATTTCGCAGCCCCTGGCTCGGCGATATCCTCCACCAGCACGGCATGACCAACGTCACGTGGTCGCTCATCCCCGGCGACTGGCGCAGCAAGCCCGCCGACTGGCTGATTGAACGCATGAAACCCATTGCCGCTAATGCTCACGCCAATCTCCCCAAAGCCAAGTCCGGCGCCACTTCGGGCGACATCCTTTGCCTTCACGATGGCGACCACACTCGCCTCAATGGCGACCGCGAGCACACTCTCAAGGCCCTCGAGTTTTGGCTGCCTCGCTGGCGCGACCTGGGCCTTGAATTTGTTACAATGGACGAAATCATGCGGAAGGCGGTCGAGGCCTAATGGACGAACGCGCGTTTTACACGGAGAAGGAAGAGACCCGCAAGGTCAAGCTGATCTGCCCCAGTTGTCGCGGCGAATTCGAAGCCCCGGTGCGCTGGAAGGTCTCGCGCAAGAAAAAGGAACTCCCCCGCGGCGTCAGCGAGGAAGATCGTCGCAAGTTTGCCAAAGCCAGTTCCTTCATGGTTCGCCTGGATGATCTCGTCGCCTGCTACAAGTGCCGCAAGCGCTTCGAGCTCACCGGCCAATCCACCGTTCTCATCAACGACAATCTCGGCGACCCCAACGAAGACCCCGAAAATTTCGGCAATCGGTGAGAAGGAGGTTATCAGTGATCAGTTATCAGCAATCAGGAATCAGGATCTCCTCGCCTCAGACCGCTTTTTCCCATCTCATCGAAGCAGTTCAAATCCGCCGAGAACCGCTTCCCGATCGCTGGTTGCCTATTCTGGCTTCCTGATCGCTGATATCTGATATCCCCCTGCCGCTCGCACCAACCCAGCCTCAAATCTCTGGATACATCTCAAAAAACGCATTGATGGACTGCCGGAACGTCGCCTCGATCTCTTCCTTCGTTCCCTCGATCAGGTGCATGGCAATGCGCGCCGTCCGCCCATTCTTCAGCACCACCGTGGCCTCTTTCACCTCGCCCAGGTCGTCCACCGGCAGCAGTCGCATTCCGTAAATCAGCGCTAGTTTCGCCATAAGGATTCCCTTCTCGAATTCCGCGCCTACAGCCTAGCCTTCCCCTTCTCTTCGGTCAAATCACGCCCAGGCCGCCGCTAGCCTTCCCTTCAAAGACGTGGGAAGCTGTAGGCATCTTCGCCACGTAACATCGCATCCGAAGGGGCAGCGCATAGGAGGGACAGGTGAAAGCCGCACGGACGTTTCAGGTTCTGACGACACTTTTCATTTTCGCGTTGAGCTTCGGCCCGCGCAGCTTCGCGCAGGCTCCTGACGGGCCACAGTCGGACCCGCCACTTCCCGCGACGCCTGCCAAGCCCGCTGCGCCCCGCCCGGCCAGTACCGGCGCAATCGTTGTCGTCCCCGCCGGAACCCGCTTTGGCGTTATCTTGGAAAATGGCATATCGACGCGAAGCGCCAAACCCGGCGATTCCGTTTACATGCGCACGTCGTTTCCCATCACGCAAAACAATCGCGTTATTATTCCCGTAGGTTCCTATCTCCGCGGTGAGATTTTGGAGTCCAGGCGGCCCGGACGCGTCAAAGGCAAAGGCGAACTCCGGCTGAAGCTGAACACGCTGATTCTGCCGACTGGCTATACGATCGATCTTAATGCCGCGCCCCGCAGCGCCGACACCGGTGGCAAGGAAACCATGGACTCGGAAGGGAAAATGACCAGCCCTGGGGGTAAGGGAAGCGATGCGCCCACCATCATCCGCACGACCGCTGAGTCTGTCGGCGTGGGCACCGCCGTTGGCGCGATTGCAGGGGGAGCCAAGGGAGCCGGCATCGGCGCCGGCGTCGGTGGTGCCGTCGCCCTCGCGGCGTTTTTGTTGACCCGCGGGCCCGACGCGCAACTTCCGCGCGGCTCAACCCTCGATATTGAGCTTGAACACGACCTGGCTTTGGACAGCGGCCAGATTCGATTCTCGGACCTTGGCCAGCCCGCGCCCATCACGCCTATGCCAGTGCGGTAATCGAAGAACGCACGCTGCGCGCAGAGTGGCAATCCTCAGTACGAGCGGCCGGGTGCCCCACACGCCGGTTTTGCGTGGGGGCCTTGGGTTCCTCTTCTCCGCGAATCTCTGCGTCCTCAGCGCTTCCTTGCCCCGAGCTGCGAGGGGTGCGTTATCCTTTTCCGGCTCTCGATCTCAGATGGAACGCAGGCGCCTTCCATCCTCCGCACTCCGCTTCCCCTACAGCCCTTCCTCCAATTCCCGCGACAATACCTCCGCCTTCTTCGCCATGTTTGTCGCTCTTTGCCAATCGCTGTTCCGCATGGCCTCGCGCGCCGCATCCATGAACCCGCGGATCTTCGACGCCAAATCCGCCTGCGCCGCATTCAACGCCTTCCCGCGCGTCGCCGCCAGATTCCGCTCCGCCGCGTCCAGGCTCGCCTGTGCATCCGCCTTCGCCGCCTCCAACTCGCCCGTCGAAAGTTCCGGCACGATGGTCGGCTCGTTCGGCTTTCCCGCCGTCGCAGGTTCCGTTGCGGGTAACGCCGCCACTTTCGGCCTTGCCGGTGGATTCCGCGGCAGTCCCAGGCGCACTGGCATCGGCGCCGGTTCCAGCCCCAGGTCCGGCGCTTCGCTCAATGCATTCTCCGCCGTTGCCGACGGAATCACCGGATGCGCCAGCACAAGATTCTCGAAGTGCGCCGCAGGCCGCTTCTTCACCAGACACCCGCCGCAAACCATCATGCTCAAGCACACGGGCACAAGCAGAATTTTCGGCCTGCGTTTACTTCGCTCCGTGGGACTCGGCGCTGGATGCTTGGGCATGCTTACGCGGCTAGGGGCAACTCGATCCGGAACGTCGTTCCGTGGCCAACCTCCGAAGTAAAGTCTATCGAACCGTTGTGAAGCTGCACGATTCGGAACGTGCTCGCCAATCCGATCCCGCTCCCTCCCGGCCGCGTCGTAAAAAATAATTGAAACACTTTTTGCCGGTGCTCCAGGGGAATCCCCTTCCCCGTATCCCCCACGGTAATTTCCGCCATATCTCCGCGCCGGCTCAGCGTCAATTGCAATTGCCCGCCAGTCGGCATCGCCTCCACCGCATTCAACACCAGGTTCAAGATCGCCTGCTTCAGCAGCGCCCGGTCCACGAACACTTCCGGAATTCCAATCGGAATCAATTGCGCCACCTGCACACTCGTCAGCGCCAGCTCCGGCCGCGCCACTTCCAGCACTTCCTTCAGCAGGTCCGCCAACTGTGTCGGCTCCAGGCGCACATCCATCGGCCGCGAAAAATCCAGGAACCTCTTTACCACCGCGTCCAGCCGGTCGATTTCCGCGTCCAGCACGTGCACCGCCTGCTGCGCCGCCCCATCCGTCTCCGGGGGCAGGGACTCCTTCAAATTCTCCAGCCACAGCCGCATCGAGTTCAGCGGGTTCTTTACTTCGTGCGCCACGCCCGCCGTGATCCGCCCCACCGCCGCCAAGCGTTCGCTCACCTGCAATTGCGTGTTGATGCTTTCCAGCGAATCCAGGTCCCGCAGCGTGATCAGCGCCCCCATGCGTTCCCCTTCTCCCTGAATTTCCTGTACGCTCACGCTCACGCGCTTCTTCCCTTCCAGTGTTTCCACCTCCGTCTCCGAAGCCACCTCGTGCAGCTCATCGCCCTCCAGGTGCAGCGCCTTGTGCAGCGGGTGCTCCGGCGGAAAAATATCCGTCACGCGCCGCCCCAAGAAATTCGAAGCCGGCGCCCCCAAAAATTTCTCCGCCGCCGGGCTCACCATCACCGCGCGCGCATCCCGCGTGAACAGGATCAGCCCATCTTCCAGTCCGGCCATTACCGAATTCATGTTCTCCCGCAGCGAGCTGAAAATTTCGTGCACGCCCCGCAATTGCTGTCCCACTTGCGTGATCTTTCGCCGCACCTGTCCTAATTCGTCGGTGCTCTCCAAACGCTCTTTGGTAATTGTTGCCGGTGTGTCGTAGACGCCCGAAGAAATGCGATCCAATTGCGCCAGAATGTCCCGGATCGGCGTGAGCGCCGCCCCGCTCACCAGCGCCGCCAGGATCGTGGAGAGCGCCAGCGCCAGGATCACAATCGTCAGCCACCACCGCAGCCGTGGCTTGATGTCGTTCAGCAGCAATGTCGTCGAAACCGCTACGCGCACTTCTCCAAACGGCTGCCCTCTCTCGCTGAACGGATAATCCACCTCGTAAATCCGTGCGGATTGTTCCAAGATACGCACCTGCCGCACAAACGGGCTTTGCACCAGTTGCCCTAGCGGCGGCCGCCGCGTCACCACTTTTCCCTGCAGTGACTCATCGCTCGACACCAGCGCCAGGCCGTCGTGGTCCGCGATCGTCACTTCGTAAATGGATGGCAAATCCGTTGCCGTCTGCAACCGCGCCTTCAGCCCTTCGCTGATCTCGAATGCCCGCTGCACATAATCGTGTGTTTCCTGCGGATCGCTGGAAGCCGGAAGCACCCCTTGGGCCTTGGCATCATCCACCGCGCGTCTCGCCGTGTCGAACACCTCGCGCGCCAGTTCATTGGCGCGTTTGTCCGTGTCGTGCAGCACCTGCTGCATCAGCAGTTCCAAAAACACCAGCGAGAGCACTAGCGACGACAGCAGCACCAGCCCTGTCATCACCATCGTCAATTTGGCGCGCAGCCCCAAGTGCATAACTTCTTACGTCTCCGTTTCCGCGCGTTCGCTGCCGTATTCCTTCAGTTTGTTGTGCAGCGTCTTCAGGCTCACGCCCAGCAGCTCCGCCGCGCGCGTCTTGTTGTTTCCCGTGGCCGCCAGCGTCTGCACGATCAATTCCTTCTCCATCATGTCCACGGTCGTCCCAATCGGAAATTTGAGAATGGATAGATCGCTCGGGCTTTTCGCCGACACGCGCCCGAACTCCCCCGGCAAACTCGCCCGCGAAATCAAATCTTTCTCGCTCATGATCGCCGCGCGCTCCAGAATGTTGCGCAATTCGCGCACGTTTCCCGGCCACGTGTGGCTCATAAAGATGTCCAGCACTTCCGCGCCGATTCCACGCACGCTTTTCCCATGCTTTGCATTGATGTCGCGCAACATGTGCTCCGTCAGCAGCGGTATATCTTCCTTGTGTTCCCGCAAAGGCGGCAGGTGAATGTGAAACACATTCAGCCGGAAATACAGGTCCTGGCGCAACTGCCCGCTGGACACCGCTTGCTCCGGGTCCTTGTTGGTCGCCGCAAGCACGCGCACGTCCACCGGCGTCTCCACCTTGCTGCCCAGCCTTCGTACCTTGTGGTCTTCCAGAACGCGCAGCAGCTTCGTCTGCGTCGGCGCGGGCATCTCCCCGATTTCGTCCAGCAGGAGCGTTCCGCCGTCCGCCAGTTCAAAGCAGCCAATCCGCCGTTCCGCCGCGCCCGTGAACGCGCCCCGCTCGTGCCCGAAAATCTCGCTCTCCATCAGCGTTTCGGGAATCGCCGAACAGTTGATGGCCACAAACGGCCCGCCCGCCCGCGGCGATAATTTATGGATGGTCCGCGCCACAACTTCTTTCCCAGACCCCGTTTCGCCCGTGATCAACACCGAAGCCGAACTCGGCGCCGCCATCTCGATCACCCGCATCACGTCCTGCATCGGCTTCGTTCCGCCCACCAGTTCTCCAAGCCGCCCTGCTTCGCGCAATTGCCTCTGCAATACCGCCAGGTTCTGCGCGTCGCGCGCCTTGCTCAACGCGCGGTCCAGCAGCGCGCGCAGCATCGGCCCCTTCAGCGGCTTTATGATGTACCAGAACGCGCCGGACTCAACCGCCGCCACCGCGCGCTCTTCGCTGTCCTTCCCCGTGATAATGATCGCCGGCACATCTTTCAGGTCTTCGCCCAACTGCTTCAGTAGGTCCAACCCGTTCATCCCCGGTAATTCCACGTCGGCAATCACCGTATCCGGTTGGAAATTGGAAAATTTTGCCAGCGCCTCTTCGGCGCTCGCCACGCCCAGCACCTCGTAGCCCCACCGCTGCAGCAACTGCTCGTAACCTTTCCGTGCGTTGTCCTCATCCTCGACAATCAGCACGCGGTCTCTGTGTTCTCCGGTTTCTACCGTGCGTACGGCTCGTGTCTCGTCTGCCATGCGGCTTCGCCTCGTCTGAATAAATACCACGAATGGAGCAACTTCGCGTGGATCATTCGACTCTAACAAGCCCCTTCCCGCTTGCCAAGCCCGCCGTCGCAACTCCCTGCTACCGTCGAGAAGGCCTATGCTTTGAGGTTTACCTTTGGAGTGCGGCGGCTCGCCGCCGCTTTTACAGCTGCGTGCCCGGCCGACAAACTATAATTCCTACACCCGCCATCCCCCAGGCGAGCACGGCGAGGAATCTGCTATCCGTTCTATTATTATCTTGACAAGTCTTTCGAGATGTACTATAATTTTTTGCGTAGATAATCGCGTCCAACCGCCGGGCACCCGCCCGGCCTTTTCTTTTATGCCCCAATCTCTGATCCGCGCCCCACTTTCCCATCTCGCGCCAGCCAAACGCGCGCCAAATCCCTCTAACCCCCCCACAATCAACACATCCATCAAAACCCTTCGCCAACCCCTGCAAAATCAACACATGCACAACCGCATCAAAACAAATGACCTACATCCCCATTACAATCAATACTTACAACACCCGATTCCCGCAACTCCCCCGAATTCAACACTTACAAAAATTCGGTAGTGCTTTGCTTTGAATAGGGACGGCCCGCACCGCCGCTGTTCTCTGAGAATCTAGCCAGGGAAGGGGGTGGCTTCGCCTTGGAGTCAACAATGAGAAGCCGTGACTTGGCTACCCAAGTACACCTTTGGACTCGTGAATCGGCGCGATACCTACCCGTAAAACGCAATTTGGGCAAAGATAGACACGTGATCTTTGCATACATGGATGAGTCTGGGCAGGCTGAGTACAACTTGGCACTTGTCCGGCCTCATTTCGTCAGATCATGCGTTTTGGTACGTGAGAATCAGTTTGAAGCTATCGAGCAAGCGATTACTGCGTTGTGCGAAAGCCTCCCCATAAACCCAGACACTGGGAAACGCTGCGAATTTCATGCCCACTGCATTTTCCATGGCCAAAAGGATTGGAAGCCTTTTGTGGGGAACCAATCTCTGCGTCGGAAGGTCTTTTCCGATATGACCTCGATCATCTCCAAATTTAACCTTGCCATTGCATTTGCTTACGTCCACAAGAACCAGATTCTAACCTGCTACAAAAAGACTTATAGCCCTCCTGTAATCACCTTGCTCATGGCGATACGAATTGTCGAAAACTGGATGGAGAAGAATGCTCCTGACCAGCGATGGGTTCCGTGTGTCGGTCGGAGTGATTATGACGCCCAGTTAGAAGAAGCGTTCCACGAGAATCGGAGAAGTTTCAGCCCCATCACGAGCTTAAGGGCGGTACGCGCAGCAGACTTTTGCGGGTGGGTGAGACCTAACACTTCTAAGCTCTTTTTAGCCTCGGACCTGTGTGCGTTCGCGCATGGAAGAAAAAAACAAGGTAAGGATGAGTGGGGCCTAAATCATGCTTTGAGGCCGCATGTGTTCAATATTTGGGAGTTCAAGCCCAGCCGAATTTACGGGCTATAACAATCAAGTGGCGAGGCAGCTTTGGGGGCACCCCAGCCATGGAGTCGGGGATTTGGTGTATTGAAGAGATTGTGGGATTGGCCGATAGTACAATGAGGGCTAAAGCTCCACTTGGAGGAGCAGCCTCGATTGAGCTAGACTATTGCTTCGGGGAAAGTGTAAGTTCCCCTTGTCCGTGAATGGTACCGGGTGTGGGAGTTTCCCAAACTCTAAGCGGTGCTAGATTTAGAAATAATGGCTGCAATCCCCTAGCAGCTATCAGAGGGAGAGACATGGCGCATTACCCAGTAATGTTTACATTCCAGGATGTTGTGTCTGGGAATGGCTTTCTATCCGGCGTGACGATGGCCGGCAGAGCACTCATGTGCAAAGAAAGCGATGGAAAGTGGTGGGTTTACGGAGTGCATCCCGGAGGCATGGCGCACTTCGGCGAATCTGCGATGGAAGCTTTTTCTAACTTCCGAACAAGCTACAGAACAGTCTTGTTTGATATCGCGGAAGAGGCGTCCAATTTCGACGCATTCAAAACGGAAGTTGATCGTTTTTATAACGAAGTCGGAGAGTGCGAAGAAGCGCGTTGGGAGGAAGCTCTTGAGGCGCTTCGTTCTGGAAAAGTAATACCCGAAGAGCCCTTCTCAAAACTCCCTCGCCATAAGCCTGAATCTCGCCCCTGCAAAGTCCAGGTTGAGCGCCTCGATCAGATAGCGAGCAATCGCTTCTCGTCGAAAGATAATGTTTCGGATACGTTCGAATTGCCTCTCGCGGCCTGAGCATGTCCGCAAAGGTTTCCTTCAAAGAGATTGAGACAATGATGGACATCTGTGCGCCGGGCTGGACATATCGCACTTCCAACCATAGTCGGGTAGTCAAATACAACGGACTCGTATACCGCAATCTTCCGAAACAGGATGAGATTGAAGTTGGCTTTGTCCGTTCAATGGCACGACATTTCAATATATTGGACTGCGCCAAGAAGGCGATGCCTTCTCTATCTACCTAGTTTTTCAAACTGTTCCACTACCGCCCGATCGGCTTCCTTTATTACTTCCTCCAACCCCTATTAGAATCAACACTTTCAAATCTGTATGAAAACAAACGCTTTATCCACCTTTAGAATCAACACTTTCAAAAAACAGGAGGAGGGTCATCTCCACTTCATCGCCCCAACGAGCTCGCTCTCTTTCACTCTTCCACTCTTTTACCCTTGCACTCTTCTACTCCTTCACCAGATACAGCGCTCGCCCCAGCTCCAACTCCAGCTTCGCTCCCTTCGCCAGATCCAACTCTTGCCCGCGCCCCGCCTCCATCAGGTAAGCCTCCAGAGCCCCCAGCGCTGCTCCCTGCGCTGACTCTTTCGTGTTCTTGTCCTTCACGCCCTTCATCGCACCCATGGCTGCGCCCGCAACCGCCGCCTGGGTAGCATCCTTCTGCGTGCCGCCACGCCCCTCGATCACGCCCTCTTGCGTCGCTCCCGGCTTGATGCTGTGATTCCCCGGCACCGCCACGACATCCGCCACGATCGGCAGCCTCCCAAACTTCGTGTGGATCTCGTCAAACGTCAGCCAGATCTTCGCCCGCCCCGTGAGTCCCGCCGGCTCCACGCGGCTAATGTGCCCTGTGATCACCGCCCCGGCCGGCAAGTAGATGCCCTGCCCCGCCTCCAGCGGCTCCAGCGTGCGCACGCGAAACGCCTGGTTCTGTCGCGCCGCCCGCGTCGTCATCTCCTCCTCCAGCTTCGCCAGGAATCGCGTTCCCGGCACCACGCCATACGCCTCCAGCGGCAATCCGCGCCGCTCCCCATCGGCCATGCGCCCCTCGGGAGCGTTCGCCGCCTCCCGCGCTTCGGTGGAGGCCGGCTCGCGCTGTTCCTGCGCAACCATAGCCCCTGGCATCCACAGCCCTCCAGCCATGGCACCCAACACCACCCAGTTCCTCACTCGTTCTTTCATGGCAAACTCCCCCTCCTGCGGCGGGCATTTACTGAGTTGCAGTCGTGGGGCCACCTCGCCCAAGTTCGCCGCCTTTCTAACCCTTTGATTTATAAAGAGATGTTGATCCAAGGCGGATGCCTTCCTGCAGCCGCCTGCCTGCCTCCCCCTGCAGAGGTGCCCGCAAAGGCTGGCAGCCTCCCCCCCAGCTCGCCGATCGCAGATAGCTCGTAACCATCTCGTCTTTCTCGCCTCATATACGAAGTACCTGGCGTCACGCCGATCTAGCTCGCGCACAATTGTTGGAGAGCAAGCTTCCTGCATCCAACAGGAGTGGTGTGGCGTACCATGTTCACTGCCGCTGTTAGCGGCTATCACCAGCTTGGAGGAAACGCACCATCATGCTGCTCCGCAAGGCGCCCGATTTGACCTACGCCGATGTCACCCCCAAATCGCTCTATCTCGACCGCCGCAAATTTCTCCGCGGCATGGGCATCGCCGGGGCCGCTGCGTTGGCTGGCGCGCGCCTCTGGGATCTGGCCTCTCCGCGCACTTCGGCATTCGCCGCCACGAAATTCAGCGGCTTGATCAAGAGTCCCTTCAGCACCACGGAAAAGCAGAATACCTACGACGACGTCACCCACTACAACAATTTCTACGAATTCGGCACCGATAAATCCGATCCCTCCAAAAACGCCCAGAAATTCCAGACCGCGCCGTGGACCGTTTCCGTCGAAGGCGCAGTAAAGAAACCGCGCCAGTTCACCCTTGACGAAATCCTCAAGCTCGCTCCCCTCGAGGAGCGCATTTACCGCCATCGTTGCGTGGAAGCGTGGTCCATCGTAGTCCCCTGGATCGGCTATTCCTTCAGCGCGCTGGCCAAGGCCGTCGAGCCCACGCCCAAAGCCCGATACGTCGCCTTTGAAAGCTATTACGATCCCAGGCAAATGCCCTGGGGCAAATATGCAGGCATCGATTTCCCCTACGTCGAGGGCTTGCGCCTAGATGAAGCCATGAATCCGCTCGCTCTATTGTGCGTCGGCATGTACGGCGAGTCGCTCCCCAATCAGGATGGCGCGCCCGTGCGCATGGTTCTCCCCTGGAAATACGGTTTCAAAAGCGCCAAATCGCTGGTGAAAATCCGCTTCACCGAAAAGCAGCCGCCCACCACCTGGAACCGCATGGCCTCGAATGAGTACGGCTTCTACGCCAACGTCAATCCCAAGGTAGATCACCCTCGTTGGAGCCAGGCCAAGGAACGCCGCCTGGGCGAATTCTTCAAGCGCGAAACCCTGATGTTCAATGGCTATGGCGAGCAGGTTGCCAGCATGTACAACGGCATGGACCTGCGCAAAAACTACTGAGCTGCCATCCTGCACATGCGCGCACTCTTCACCAGCAAATGGACCAAGGTTGTTGTCTTTCTTCTTTGCCTGATGCCGCTCGCTTCATTGGGCTGGCGGGCTTTGCATAACGATCTCTCCGCCAATCCCATCGAGTTCATCACCCACGCCACCGGAGACTGGACGTTGCGCTTCCTTCTGATCACTCTGGCCATCACCCCGCTGCGCAAGATCCTGCGCCTCCCCGATCTGATCCGCTTCCGCCGCATGCTTGGCCTGTTTGCGTTTTTCTACGCCTGCCTGCACTTCACCACCTACATCTGGCTGGACAAATTCTTTGATCTCGCGGAGATGTGGAAGGACGTCGCCAAGCGCCGTTATATCACCGTCGGCTTCACCGCGTTCGTGCTGCTGATTCCTCTTGCCAGCACTTCCACCGCAGGCTGGATTCGCCGCCTCGGCGGCCGCCGCTGGCAGCAACTGCACCGCCTCATCTACATCAGCGCCGTCTGTGGTGTGATTCATTACTACTGGCTGGTGAAATCCGCTGTGCTCCGCCCTCTCACCTACGCCGCCATCCTCGCGGTTCTCCTGCTGTGGCGCCTCGCCACAAAATACTGGCCCCAGCCGCGCCCCGCCACCGTCGAATTGCCGCCCAAGCCGCAACGCGCTCAAGCCTGAACGCCTGGCGTTTTCTATTTTGCATTCGTCGGCTGGCCCGAATTCCTCATGCGATATAGCTTTCCCCCTTGCTCAGGCAAAGCAACACGCTGTCATCCTGAGGGGCGCGTCGTTTGCGCCCCGAAGGATCTCAACCGTAACACTGTGCAAGATGACTATGTCTTGCTGAATTTGAACAACGGATAAACTGCCGCCCGTCAGAAAGCCCGGCTAGCCGGTATCGTTCGCGTGTCTCCCGAGGAACCTCCGGATCTTGTCCAGCGCTTCCGCGTACATCGTTTCGGTGACGCGCCCCGTCTGCGTGTTCTGCTGGCTGGGGTGATACACCCCGAAAAGCCGCGGCAGGCCCGGCGCAATCTCCGCTTCCGCGCCGTGTGCGAATTTGTAAGCCGCGCGCGAACTGATCTTTCCATCCTGCTTCAGGATTTCCAGATACGCGTCCCACGCGATTTTTCCCAGCGCCAGCACTGCCGCAGGCCGCAGAATCTCAAGTTCGCGCCGCAGATAGCCGCGGCAATTCAAAATTTCGCTTGGCAGCGGCTTGTTGGCCGGCGGCGCGCAACGCACGGCTGCGGCAATGTAAACATTCTGCAGCCGCAATCCATCCTCGCGATTCTGCGAAGTCGGCTGATTCGCGAAGCCCGCCTGGTGCAGCGCCTTGTACAAAAAATCGCCGGAGCGGTCGCCCGTGAACACGCGCCCCGTACGATTCGCTCCATGCGCCGCCGGTGCCAGTCCCAGGATAAACAATTGCGCGTTGCGATCGCCGAACCCCGGCACACCGCGTCCCCAATACTCCCACTCGCGGTACGCCCGCCGCTTCTCCCGCGCCACTTTCTCACGGTACTTCACCAGCCGCGGGCATTTCCGGCAGGCGCAAACTTCCTGCGCGACAACGCGCAACGCCGCTTCGCGCTTCACTTGCGTCTTTTCACTTTCCCCTCACCGGAAAATCTTCAGCACCTCTTCGTGTAGCAAGCCATTGGTGCTGACGAAGCGGCCCTTGTATATGGTGCGCTCGCCGTCAATCGTCGTTGATCTTCCGCCGGCTTCTTCCACAATCAGGCCGAGCGGCGCCAGGTCCCACGGCTTGGAGACCCAGTCCAGCGCCGCATCCGCCGCGCCTTCGGCCACCAGCATGTGTTGCCAAAAGCCGCCAATCGAACGGCTGCTGCGCGCCGCATCTGCCAACCGGCGTATCATCGCGCGCACCTCCGTGTCTTTGCTGGGCCCCGTCCCCGTCGTGAACACCAGCGCGTCCGCAAGCCGCGCCACCTTGGACACCCGAATGCGATGGCCATTGCGATAAGCGCCTTCGCCGCGATACGCCCACCAGCGCGTCCCCCGGCCAAGCTCCGGCGCCGACGCCATCCCCGCTACAATTTCGCCGTTCTCCTCAATCCCCATCAGCGTCCCAAACGTGGGAATGCCGCGCGAGAATTCCTCCGTGCCGTCGATCGGATCAATGATCATGCGCGCGCGCCCGTTCTGTGACGGCGCCTCCACGCTTGCGCCGCCCATCTCCTCGCCCAACACATCCAGTGGCAGGCCGCTCGCCGCCACCTTGGCGCGCGCCATCGCTTCCACTTCCTTGTCCGCCTGCGTTACCGCCGTGCCATCCCGCTTGTGTTCCACGCGCATTTCCGCCGCGCGAAAATACCGGCTCGCAATCGCGTCCGCCTCCACCGCAATCGCTTCCAGCAATGCCCCATATTTCGCTCGATAGCTCATCCCAATGTCTCCAGGTTCCTGCACTTGTCTCGCGCGGTGAGTGCGCCCCCACGCAGCTTAAGTGCATGGGAACCTCCTGCGAGCTAGCCGGAACTCTCACCCATCTATGGTAAACCCTAGTGGAGACTCTGAGGCTGAGGGGAAGGGGCGTTTTGAGCGCTTGCGCCGCTCAACGAACCGCCCAGATCATCACGAATCTCGATATCGACGATGTCTCCCGCATAAGTAGCATCAGTGGCCGTGGTGTAGTGGATAATGGCCCGCTTACCTTCCAAATGACGACAAAGAGTGAAGTGATCTCCTCCATACCAGATCGTGTCAGCAACGCTGGAGTTGAAAGCGCTCTTGCGGCGAAATGTAAGCGGCTGCCCCTCATGAATGATGGTGAAATCAGACAATCCCGTTTGCTCTGTGCACGTCGCTGATTTGACGGTGCCGGTAGCAGTCTGCGAACCCGGAGGAGCATCCAGCGACAGTGACTCACCAGCGGTCCGCTGTTCGGGTGGAATGCGGTTCCAGAGCTCGACCGCTTCGTTGTGATCGCCTGCAATCCAGCGGTTGGCTACATACCTGGCATAATCAGCAGCTTCCGCTCCCTTACCCATCCGTAGCAGGACCTTGCCGGTCAGAAGATGATATCCGGCCAGCGAAGGTTCTAGTTCTTCCGCTTTACGCGCGAGGTCGTAGGCATCTTTCAGGTCATTCTGCCGCAATGTGAGAATGGCAAGCTGTACCAATGGCGGCGCGAACTGCTTGTTCAACTGGTAGGTGTCTAAGAGGGCATCCTGAAAAGCGCGTTGTCCTGTGGCCGTTTCAGAAGTAACAAGCGGCGAAAGCATCGTCAGGTAATAGAGGGAAAGATAGAGCTTCCCATCCAGCGCAAAAGCTTGCTTGAATTCATTTACTGCGTCAGCATCGCGGCCCTGATGGAAATAGAAGAAAGCCTTATCCTCATGCGCCAGGCCCAGTTTTGGGTCTTCCTGCAGCGCCTGCTCGATATGGGGGCCTGCGGCTTCCAGGTGGTGCCGCCACAGAAGAAAGGCCGCGATTTCCGCCTCCGTTTCGGCAACGCTCATTGTCCGGAGAGCGAAGTCTTTCTCTTCAATGTGAGGGTCATGCTTCAAAATAGTGGTCGCGAAGGCGGGCTGCAGCATGTACGCCTCCAGCCCCTTGTCAACTTTCTGGAAATCGCCGAAAGTCTGAACGAAGGCTTTCTTTTGTTCAACTCCTTGCTGTAACAAGTTGAGGAACTCGTCCAGTTTTTTTCCATTTTCCATCCCGGGACCGTACATCAGATAATGCACGAGAGCCCACGATTCTGCGTAGAACAGTTGCATCTTATCTTCGTCGTGATAGTAGGGAGACCGTTGATCGAGCGAAATGAGTTTTTCTACCGAAATGGGGGTCTTCGAGCGCATGGCGCGATATCGCTCTGTTGGAGCTCCAAGATAAATGCGGTTCTGTTCAAAGCGGGTGTATCCATAAAACTCCGCAAACCCTTCATCAAGCCACACGGGTATCCAATGCAGATTCATGTGCAGGATGGAGTGGGTGTATTCGTGGTAGACAATCTGTTGTCCGTGCCCGGCCCAGCCGTCCATTCGGATCAACGCAAATTGCTTCTCCCAACCGTGAAAAAACACGCCGGCATAGTTCCCTTTAAACTGCGGCAGGAGCTTCTTGAGAGTTTCATCATCACAAGTGACATAGACGACCAGCGGGGCACCCGCTTCGAGCCGGGCGTTAGAGAACCTGGTCGCGAAGACGTAGCGCATCCGCTCCATCTCACCGGCCGCGCGGCGGGCATCTCCCTGGCTACAACCCGTGAGAACACGAAAATGAGGGCTGCGCACTTCAATCCAGGCTTTATCCTTCGCCTCTACGCGAGTTGTTTGCAGGAATATCTGGATAGCACAGCAGACAATCAAACGAAGTCTCATTGAACCGCATTTTGCAGGATTCTCTCCCATGCGTCAATCCATTCACAGCCACGCTCCCGTCGGTTCCCGCTGAGTCTCACTCGGGTGAGTCAGGAGAGACAGGAATTCGCACTCGACGCATGCCTTCTGTCCGTGCAAATCTATCCTTATGTCAGTTCACGCCAACACTGGAACCGTGCTGGACCGCATCCTGGAGTCCCGCCGCGCCTGGGTCGAGCACCGCAAGCGCGTCTTGCCGGAAACCGTGCTGAAATATGGCGTGAAGGCCGCGCCGCCTGTGCGTGATTTTCCCGCCGCGCTCTCCCGCGATGCCATCAACGTTCTCGCCGAATTGAAGCCCGCTTCGCCTTCGCGCGGCGTTCTTCGTGATCCCTTCGATGCCCCGGCCCTGGCTCAATCGCTCGAAGACGCTGGCGCCGCCGCTCTTTCGGTCCTCACCGAGGAAGAGTTCTTCCACGGTTCGTTGAAAAACCTGCGCGATGCACGCAGAAGTGTAGCTCTGCCTGTTCTGCGCAAGGATTTCATTTTTGATCCCTGGCAAGTGTGGGAAGCGCGCGCCAATGATGCCGATAGTTTTCTTCTAATCGTGGCCGTGCTCGGCGATATTCAATTGCAGGAATTGATCGCTCTCGGACGCGAACTCGGCATGGAACCGCTCGTTGAAGTCCACACGCTCGAAGAGCTCAGCCGCGCGATGGCAGCCGGCGCGCGCATCCTCGGCGTAAACAACCGCGACCTGAGAACCCTCACAGTGCGCGTGCAAACTTCCTACGAATTGATTGAGCACATCCCGGACGAGTGCATTGCCGTCAGCGAATCCGGCCTGCGCACCCACGACGACTTGCAGAAGCTCCGCGCCGCTGGTTTTGACGCCTTCCTCGTCGGCGAGCACCTCATGCTCGCCCCAGACCCCGCCGCCGCCCTGACGCAACTCCTCACTCCTCCACCCCAGTAGCCACTGCCTTTAGCAGAAGGTGGTAGTGTTGTGCCCCACAAGTTCGTTGCGCTTCTCTTTGGGGGGTCAGGGCTTCAGCCCTGACATAGAGCCAGCAAAATGATTTGGGCTTTAGCCCCCGAAGATTCTGGACATCTTCACATTATTTTCGGGACACAACTCGAGCCTCCCGCTCCTGCCAGAGAAAAGGTATGGTGATTAAGTTCATTTATCTCTCAGCGCACCAAGATTCGCGGCAAAGCGCGGCGGAGTCTTACCAGTCGAAGGGCACCAGCCGGAAGCGAGTGTGTTGGCAGTATTCGGGATAGCCGGGCAGTTCCTGGCGGAGGATCTTTTCCTCGTTGAGCAGGCGCAAAACGTAAAAGGGGATGAGCAGAGCAAAGGCCGGCCAGGCGATGTACGAGCCCAGCGCCAAGGGTGTGGCGAGCCACATCACCAGGCTGCCCGAATACAGCGGATGGCGAACCATGCGGTACGGGCCGGTGGAAATTACTTTCTGGCCAGCCTCGACTTGAATGGTGCGCGAGGCGAAACTGTTGACCTTCATGACCCAACCCCCCAGGAGGAGCGCCCCGAGAATCAGGGCCTGACAAAGCAGCACGAGCCACAACGGCACCGCACCCAAAAAGGTGCGCGTCCAGTCCCAGCGGTAATCCAGGCCGGGAAGCAGAAAAGCGGCAAGGAACACCGGCTTCGACACTCTCATCAGGAGTTTCTGTTCGCTGACCTTCTCCTTGCTCTGCAGCCGGCGCTCTATCAATTGGGGATCGTGTTTATAGAAATAGAGGAAAGCAAGGATGCTGGGAATGAAAGCGACGGCCATGAAGATCCAGCCCTGCCAAAACTTCCACGAGCCTGCAGGAATAAACAACAACGCAGCGCCGATGATCAGGACAAGAGAAAGGCGTACAACCAGTTTTGATCGGAGACTCATGTCAATTTGACATAGTCAGGCTGGGTGCGTCCCACGCCGAATTTCTCACGAGGCCTGCTCCGGACACGGTATCTCAACAAAGCCCCGCCTCACAACGGGTTGCACTCGCCGATGCGCGCGCAGGCCGGAAACTGACAAGGGGTTCGCCGTCGTTTCGGTGGATGGCAATGAGATTTAGGGCCATTACGGGCAGCGCTGGCGCGGTTGCCAGACCATTGGCAGCGCCCCCATTGAAGATCGTTTCACAGTGTCGCGAACAGGCGAGACAGGTGTATTATTGTTCTGTTCCCTGGGTCAAAGGGAAAACACCAGCTTGACGCGTCGCAAAACAAAGCGAGTCTACTTCCTGGCTTTACTCCTCGGGGTCGTTTTTCTCGGGGCGCAATTGCATTGCTGCGCGGACCTGAACTCCAGCACAACGGATTCGCACTTCTGCCCAATCTGCTCCACGGCAGGTACAGCTATCGCCACTCCTTCGCTGATCATGGCGATGGCGCCGGCCATCAACCGGCTGGTAGTCGTCAGCGTAATGCCCACAGTTCCCGCGGTGGTTTTCCGCAATGTGGCGCCCCGAGCGCCTCCCGCCGCTTAGAACACCGCGTTTTACCTCTCATTTCATTTTCAAACAGAATTGTTGCGCGGCCCTCTGACAGGGACGCGCGAGGAGTCATCACTTGAGGAAAGGAATGGTTTTGGTTGCAGCACTGTTGGTCTCGCCGGCGTTCGCAGCGGGCCAGCAGAGCGCTGCGCCCACTCCGGCGAACACGCCGCCGCAGGCCAACGCAACGCAGTCTCGCCCGGCACGGATCGCGCTGGACGACGCCATTCGCATGGCCCTCCAGCATAACCATGCGTTGCAGGCGCTGCGCTCGACCATCCAGCAGAGCCTGGCGGAAGAAATCACTGCCAACCTTCGCCCCAATCCAACGCTGGGTCTCGATGCCCAGTTCCTTCCGATCTTCCAACCCAACCAGTTCAGCTCCGACTACATCGACCAGCAGGCGCAGTTCGATGCCGGCGTGGGCTATCTGTTCGAGCGCGGCAAGAAACGGCAGCACCGTCTTAAGGCCGCGCAGGATCAGACCACCGTGGTGCGCTCGCAAGTCTCCGACAGTGAGCGCCAACTGGTCTTCAACGTCGGTCAGCAATTCATTGATGCCCTGCTGGCGGAATCGACGCTGGAATTCGCGCAGCAGGACCTGGACAGCTTCCAGAAAACCGTGGACATCAGTAAAGAGCGATTTCGCGTGGGGGACTTGAGCGAAGGCGATTTTCTGAAGATCAAACTTCAGTTGCTGCAATTCCAAAGTGACGTTTCCGCCGCCAAACTGGCCAAGCTGCAAAGCCTGGCGGCGCTGCGCCAATTGCTCGGCTTCGAGTCCGTTCCCGATGACTACGATGTGCAAGGCACACTCGACTACCAACCGGTCCACGCCAACCTGAACGAACTGAAATCCCTAGCGGCCATCAACCGGCCCGATCTCCGCGCCGCGCAGCAAGCCGTGGCCGCGGCGGAAAGCCAGTTGGCCTTGCAACAGGCCAACGGCAAAATGGACGTCACCGGCACTTTCAATTACACGCACACGGCCGGCGTGAATACCGGCGCTTTTTACTACAACATGCCTCTCCCCATTTTCAATCGCAATCAGGGCGAAATCGCGCGCGCGCGCTACGCCATCACCCAGGCGCAACAGCAGGCCAGCGAAACCACGCAGCAGGTTTCCACGGACGTGGTCCAGGCCTACGAAAATCTCCACACCAACGATGAAATCATTCAGCTCTATCAGGGCGGCTACGTCGAGCAGGCCAAACAATCGCGCGACATCAGTGAATACGCCTACCGCAAAGGCGCCGCCAGTCTGCTCGACTATCTGGACTCCGAACGGACCTACCGGGCCAACCAGCTTGCCTACCGCCAGGCGCTCGCGAACTACATGCTCGGGCTCGAACAGATGCGCCAGGCCGTGGGCACGAGGAATGTGACATGAAGCATTTCATAAAAATACGCGTGAACTTCCTGGCCCTTGTGGCTATCGCTGCCATCGCCGCGCCGCTCAGCCTTTCTCTCTCGGGTTGCGGCGCCGGTCCCGGCGAATCGGAATCCAAAATGACTTCGTTCACGTCCTCCGAATCGAAGGCAGACACGGCCGAACTCTTCAGCGTTCCGAAAGAACAGATGCCTCACATCCAGATCGTGGCCGCGGAAAAAGGACCTCTGCCGCGCACGCTGCGCCTGACGGGCGCGGTGGCTTATGACGCATTTGCAACCACCCCCGTTTTTGCGGCGATTGGCGGACCGGTCCATGAAATCCTGGTGGCCCCCGGCCAATTCGTGCAGGCCGGCCAGCCTCTCCTCACGGTTACCAGCCCGGACTACTCCGCGGCCCGCTCCGCCTACATCAAAGCCAAGGATTCCTACGCCCACGCGGACAAGTTCTATGCGCGAGCACAAGATCTCTACGCCCACGGCGCCAACTCCGAGGCCGATCTCCAGCAGGCGGAGTCGAATCGCACACAGGCTCACGCGGAGATGGAATCCTCCGCGGACGCCCTACGAGCGCTCGGTCTGAAGGATCCGGAAACCGTGATTAAGCAGTCTGTGCAATCCACGGCACAAATTCCGGTTCCTGCTCCGGTCACCGGTGAAATTGTGGAGCGGCTCGTGGGCCCCGGGCAGTTGCTCCAGGGTGGCGTGACGCAGTGTTTCACTATCTCCAACACCAACACTGTCTGGGTCCTCGTGAATGTCTACCAAAGCGATCTTCCGTTCGTGCACATTGGAGACACCGTCGAAATCAACACCGAATCCTATCCCGACCTCTTTCACGGAAAGATTTCCTATATTGCCCCCGCGCTGGATCCCACCACGCGAACCTTGCAAGCGCGCATCATTACTCAGAATCCCGGGAAGAAATTGAAGCGGGACATGTTCGTGACCGCGCTTGTCGGCGCCGGCTCCATTCCCGACGCCATCACGGTTCCCGACGCCGCCGTTCTCCGCGACACGGAAAACCAGCCCTTTGTGTATGTGCAGACGAATGCCAACCAGTTTGCCCGGCGCCTGGTCACGCTGGGGAGCAGCAGCAAAGGCCGCACGCAGATCACCAGCGGCCTGAAAGAGGGCGAACACGTCGTCGGCGACGGCGGGCTGTTCCTGCAATTCAAAAATTCCCTGCAGCATTAAGAGGAGCGCTCCGGAGACATCTCGATGATTCATCGCATCGTCCAACTCGCTCTTCAGCAGCGCTTCCTGGTGCTCATGCTCACGATTTTGATCATCGTGGCGGGCACCTGGTCGTTCCAGCAAATGCCCGTGGATGCCTACCCGGATCTGTCGCCGCCGATGGTGGAGCTGATCACGCAGTGGCCCGGCCACGCGGCCGAAGAAGTCGAGCGCCTCACCACGCTCCCGCTTGAGCTGGCCATGAATGGCTCGCCGCGCCTCCACGTCATGCGCTCCATCTCGCTGTATGGGCTGTCGGACGTTATCTTGACGTTCGATGAAGGGGTGGATCCTTATTTCGCGCGCCAGGTTGTTTTCCAACGCATCAGCGACGCGACCCTGCCGCAGGGTGTTTCGCCGAGCATGGCCCCGCTCTTCAGCCCCAGTGGCCTCGTCTATCGCTACGTCATCGAGAGTCCCGATCGCTCTCCAATGGAATTGCATACCTACGAGATCTGGAACATCGAGCGTGCCTACAAAAGCGTGCCGGGCGTCGCCGACGACTCCGGTTTTGGCGGGCCGACGATGGAGTATCACGTCCTGCTCGACCCCGTGAAGCTAAACAACTATCACCTGCCAGTCGTGCAGGTGGTTGCAGCGCTCAACGCCAACAATGCCAATACGGGTGGCGGCTTTTACACGCAAGGCGGGCAGTTCTACTACGTGCGCGGCCTCGGCCTCGTCAAGACCACGGAGGACATCGGCGAGGTCGTTGTCGCCAGCTTGAACGGCGTGCCCGTCTGCATCAAGGACATCGGCCGGGTGGTGATCGGCCACGCCCCGCGCCTGGGTATCTTTGGTTTCCAGACGAAGCTGAAGAAGGACGACGACGCCGTCGAAGGCGTTATCTTGATGCGCCGGGGCGAGCAGACACAAAACGTCCTCGAAGGGGTTGAGAAGAAAACCGAGGAGATCAACAAGACCCTCCTGCCGCCCGACGTGAAAGTCCGCCCGTACTACGACCGCAGCGACCTCGTTCGCGTCACCACGGATACCGTCGAAGGCAATCTGCTTCGCGGCATGGTCCTTGTCTTGATCGTCCTCATCTTTTTCCTGGTCAGTTTCCGCGCCGCGATCATCACCGCACTTACCATTCCTCTTGCTCTCCTCTTCGCCTTCATCTTTTTGAACTGGACCGGGGAAGCAGCCAACCTCCTCTCCATCGGCGCCATTGATTTCGGCATCATCATTGACGGCACCATCGTCATGGTCGAGAACATCTACCGCGAACTCGGCCTGCGCTACGGCACCGAATACAAATTGAGCGACGTCATCCTTACGGCTGCTCGCGACGTCGATCGCCCCATTTTTTATTCCGTGGCCGTCATTATCGCCGGCTACTTGCCCATCTATGCCCTCAGGGGGCCGGCTGGAAAACTATTTCATCCGATGGCGGACACCATGGGTTTTGCGCTGCTCGGCGCGCTCATTCTCACACTCACGGTCGTTCCCGTGCTCGCGTCCTACTGGTTCAAAAAGGGTGTCAAGGAAAAGCAGAACCGCATCTTCAATTGGATTCGCGATCAGTACGCCGGCCGGCTGGAGTGGTGCCTGAATCACCCGGGAACGACCATCGTTTCCTCATTGCTGATTTTCGGCGCCACCCTGCTCCTCATTCCTCTGATCGGCGGAGAGTTTTTGCCACGTCTGGATGAAGGCGCCGTCTGGGTCCGCGCCACGCTGCCTTACACGATTTCGTTTGAAGAAGCCGCTAAATTTGCGCCGCAGGTCCGCGATCTGCTCATCCAATATCCCATGGTCACGGTTACGGGCTCGGAGCTTGGGCGGCCCGACGACGGCACGGACCCCACGGGTTTTTTCAACTGTGAATTTTATGTTGGCCTCAAGCCGTACAAGGACAAGTCATGGTCGCAGACATCGGTGCGCACCAAGGAACAACTTGTCGCGGACCTGCAGAAGAAACTCGACTCCTATCCTGGGGTGATCTTCAATTTCACGCAGCCTGCCGAAGACGCCGTTGACGAAGCCCTTACGGGCCTTAAATCCGCGCTCGCCGTGAAAATATTCGGGCCGGACCTCGACGTTCTTGAGAAAAAGGCCGTTGAAATCAAGAATGTGCTCGACAAAACGCCTGGCTTCACCGAACTTACGGTGGTCCGCGAACTCGGTCAGCCCAGCCTGATCATCGACGCCGATCGCGCAAAAATTGCGCGCTATGGCATCAACGTTGCCGATGTCGAGGCCGTCGTGCAAGCCGCCGTCGGTGGCCAGGCGGCCACCCAGGTGATTCAGGGAGAAAAACTTTTTAATCTCGTGGTACGCATGGACCCAAAGTTCCGCTCCGACGCGCGGGAAATCGGAAATCTCCTCGTGCCCGCGCCCGCGGGCCAGCAGATTCCTCTTTCTGAACTCGCTACCATCAAGGAATCCACCGGGGCCTCATTCATCTATCGCGAAAACAACTCGCGCTACATCGGCATCCAGTTTTCGATTGAAGGGCGCAACCTCGAAGGCATCGTCGATGCCGGGCAAAAAAACATCGCCCAGAAGGTGAGCCTGCCGGAGGGTTACCGCCTGGATTGGGGCGGCGAATACAGTGAATTGCTGGATGCCAAGGCGCAACTCTATATCATTGGTCCGCTCGCCGTGCTGCTGATCTTCCTGATCCTTTTCGCGCTATACGGCAACTTCAAATTCCCGGTCACCATCGCCCTCGGCGTGGTCATCACCGAACCGGTTGGCGCCTTGATCGCCCTGAAACTCACCCACACGCCGCTCAGCGTCTCCAGTTCCTTGGGCCTTCTCGCCTTGCTCGGCGTCTCCGTTGAAACCGCGGTCATTCTTGTGAGTTACATTAACAAACTGCGCCTGGAGGGAAGGAGCATACGTGAAGCCACGCGGGAAGCCTCGCTCCTCCGCCTGCGCCCGATTATGATGACCGCTCTGGTGGCCTGCCTGGGACTTCTCCCCGCAGCGATGTCCACCGGCGTGGGCAGCGACACTCAGAAGCCATTTGCCATCGTGGTCGTCGCCGGGCTCCTTTCGCGATTGCTGCTTGGTTTTTTTGTCAACCCAGTGCTTTACGAAATGGTCGCTCGCGAAGGCGACGTTTTGCAGGTGTAAGGCTACCGGCTTCAACTTGGGCGAGCCGAAAACGGACCCGCCACCGAATTGTTCGCACGGTGCCCTCACCCGCGCGAATTCGCGTACACTATTCTTCATGGTCCGCGTCAAAATCTGCGGCATCACGAATCCCGCCGACGCCCGGCTGGCCACCGAACTCGGCGCGCACGCTCTGGGCTTCAATTTTTACGAGAAGAGCCCGCGCGCAGTTTCTCCGGCCGATGCCTGGAACATCCGGCGCAAGCTGGCGCCCTTCATCAGCGCCGTGGGCGTCTTCGTGGATTGGAAGCCCAGCGCCGTCACCGCTCTCGCGAAAGGCTTGCGCCTGGACGTGATACAGCTTCATGGCGACGAGTGCGCCCGCCACGTGGATTTCTGCGCCAAACGATTGCCGGTGATCAAGGCTCTTCGCGTGGGCCCGGAATTCTCGGAGAAGCTTTTCCCGCGTTTCCACGCGGCCTCCGCGTTCTTGCTGGACGCCGCCCCCGAAGCAAACGAGCCCAAGCAATTCGGCGGCACCGGCAGAACCATTGACTGGTCCCTTGCGCGCAAACTTGCCGCCTCGCACCGCATCATCCTCGCGGGCGGCCTCACACCGGAGAACGTTGCCGAGGCAATTCGCACGGTGCGCCCTTACGCCGTTGATGTTGCCAGCGGCGTCGAGTCGCGGCCCGGCAAGAAGGATCCCGGCAAACTCCGCGCCTTCTTTGCCGAAGTCGCCCGCGCCCAACGCAACCCCGCTTGATGCGACCATCCGGCTCCGCTCCCATCCCATCTCGCTGTACAATACTCGTTCGACCCATGAGCACCCAACTCACCATACCCGCCGCCACGCCCGGACGTTTCGGCCCCTATGGCGGCCGCTACGTTCCGGAAACGCTGATGGTGCCGCTGTTTGAACTCGAGCGCGTCTACGAACTCGCCAAGGCCGATCCGGCGTTTCAAGCGCGGCTCCAAGACTTGCTGAAGAATTTTGCCGGGCGGCCCACGCCGCTCCAGTTCGCTTCCCGCCTCACCGTGAAACTCGGCGGCCCGCGCATCTACCTGAAACGCGAAGATCTGCTGCACACCGGCGCGCACAAAATCAACAACGCCATCGGCCAGGGGCTTCTGGCGGTGAAGATGGGCAAGCCGCGCATTATTGCGGAAACGGGCGCGGGGCAGCATGGCGTTGCTTCCGCTACTGTGGCCGCGCAGCTCGGCCTGGAATGCACCGTGTACATGGGCACGGAAGACATGGCGCGCCAGGCGCTGAACGTCGCGCGCATGCGCATGCTCGGCGCGGAAGTGATTGGCGTGGAATCCGGCAGCCGCACGCTGAAGGACGCCATCAACGAAGCCATGCGCGATTGGGTCACTAACGTGCGCACTTCGCACTATTTATTGGGCTCGGTTCTCGGCGCGCACCCTTATCCCACGATGGTGCGCGATTTTCAGGCGGTGATTGGCCGTGAAGCGCGCGCGCAAATTCTGGAAGCCGAAAAGCGCCTGCCCACGCATCTGTACGCTTGCGTTGGCGGCGGCTCCAACTCCATCGGATTGTTTTACCAATTCTTGAAAGACGCCGATGTGAAACTTGTGGGCATCGAAGCCGGCGGGCGCGGCAACGGGCTCGGCGAACATGCCGCGCGTCTTGCCGCACATCAGGGCTTCACGGGCGCGCGGCCCGGCGTGTTGCAGGGCACCTACACGTATGTGCTGCAAAACGAGGACGGCCAGATCGCCGCGACCCATTCCATTTCCGCCGGGCTCGATTATCCCGCCATTGGCCCGGAACACGCCTGGCTTGCCGATCAGCACCGCGCCGAGTACGCCGCGGTCTCCGATCAAGCCGCGCTCGACGCCGCGCAACTTCTTGCGCGCACCGAAGGCATCATCCCCGCGCTAGAATCCGCGCACGCGCTCGCGGGCCTGATCGAGCGCCTGCCGCAGTTCAAGCCAAGCGATCTCGTCATCATGAATCTCTCCGGCCGCGGCGATAAGGACATGGATATGTATCGCAAGGCCTGGGGAGAGTGAAAGCCGCAATATGATGACTTCCAGCTCTCCCTTTGGAACTGTCTGGTTCTGGCATTTCGATGATTAGGATGAAGAGAAGAATGAAATTCCTCGGCCCAGTTGCAACCTGTGTCCTTGGCTCAATGACGCTTTTGTGCGGAATGAGCCGGCCACAGGCAGCGAAACCGCAGGAATACGGCGACTCTGAGGGCTACGCCGTCTTGTCTGTCCTGCTGGCCCAACGTTTTTCGGCCGCGAGCAACGACACACTGATAATTAGTCCTGTAACCTCTTCTGGCTCGATGGCTGACTCATTCGAATCCTGCAGACAGATTATTCCTGATGAATTCCAGTCAGCGGCTCGCGACTTTAAGGATAAGAATAAGCAGAAATGGCGTCTAGTGAAGAAATTCAATCTGAAATTTGAATATGAATTTGAAGATCAGGTGAAAAAAGCCGCCCCACCTACACCAGTTCCGGGGGAGCAGGAAATGTCCCCGCTCACTGATTCCACTGTTTTCGTTGTTTCCGCAGTGGGGTTCGATCCAACGAGAACTCACGCGATCGCCTATGTTGCTGGCTTCTGCGGTGTGGAATGCGCCGGCGGGGCATACCATCTTTTAGTCAAGGCGAAAGATGGCTGGAAGAGTGTGCAGAATTCTCCTGTCTGCAAGTGGATGGCCGATAACAGCATCGGGTTGCATTCCTGGAGATCCCTGTGACGATTGGATCTCGCATCGCGAAGCGCTTTGAGGAGCTGCGCGCCACAGGTGAGCTCGGCATCGTTGCGTACATCACCGCGGGCGACCCCACGTTGAGTGCGACGCGCGACTACGTTTTGGCGCTGGCCGATGCAGGCGCCGACGTTGTCGAACTTGGCGTGCCCTTCAGCGATCCCCTGGCCGATGGCCCCACAATTCAGCGCGCCTCGGAACGCGCCTTGAAGTCCGGCACGACGCTTGCTGGCGTGCTCGCGCTCGTTCGGCAAATTCGCCAGTCCAGCCAGGTCCCGCTGGTGCTCTTCAGCTATTTCAATCCCATCCTCCAGATGGGCTTGGAAAAATTCGCGGCCGCAGCCGCAGAAGCCGGCGCCGACGGCGTGCTCGTCACCGATCTCACGCCGGAAGAATCGGCGGAGTATCGCCAGATCTTGCAAGCTCATCACCTGGACACAATCTTTCTGGCCGCGCCCACTTCCACCGACGAGCGCCTCGTGAAAATCGCCGCGTGTTCCTCCGGTTTTCTCTACGTGATTTCGCGCACCGGCGTGACCGGCGCGAAGGACGCGCTGCCCGACGATTTGCCCGCGCTATTGCGCCGCGCGCGCAGCTTCACGAAACTTCCGATTGCCGTGGGCTTCGGGATTTCGCTGCCCGGCCACGTTTCCGTGCTGGGCGGGCTCGCGGACGCCGCGGTGGTCGGCTCCGCGCTGGTTTCCGAAATTGAGAAGGCAGCTTCGCCCGAGGCGGCAGCCGCAGCCTTGCGAGAACGCATTCGTGCACTCAAAGACACCGCGCGCCGCGGCCTCTCCCGCCGCGAGGCCACGCCATGAATCTATCCGACTGGCGCCGCCGCATCGATGAAATTGACAAGAAACTCGTCGAGTTGCTCAACGAACGCTCGCAATGCGCCCTCGAGATTGGCCGCATCAAGCAGGAATCGAACATTCCGCTTTACCAGCCCGATCGCGAAAGCGAAGTGCTGGAGAACGCCGAAAGCGAAAACAAAGGGCCGCTGACCGACGCCGCGATTCGCCGCCTCTTTGAACGCATCATTGACGAAGCGCGTTCCGCCGAGCGTCTGGCCATGCACGGCGATCCACCTTCGCATGAGGACCCCAAATGATGCCCCGCATCCGATTTTTATGTTGTCCTTCCCGAATTACAGGAACTGAGGCCTAACCATCATGGTCATCATCATGCATGAAGGAGCCACCGACGAGCAGATTCAGCACGTCATCGACCGCGTGATCGCCAGCGGCTTTGACGTGCATCGCTCGACGGGCGCTTCGCACACCGTTCTCGGCGCCGTGGGCGTCCATCGCGATTTCGATCATCGCGATTTCGAGCTGCTCGAAGGCGTGCGCGAGGTCGTGCGCATCACCCAGCCGTTCAAGCTGGCCAGCCGCCAGTTCAAGCCGCAGGGCACCATCATCGATCTGGGCCGTGGCGTGAAAATCGGCGGGAGCGAAATCGTTGTCGCCGCCGGGCCGTGCTCCGTGGAATCGCGCGAGCAGATCCTCTCCATCGCGGAATCCGTATCCAAGGCGGGCGCCAGGATTCTGCGCGGGGGCGCGTTCAAGCCGCGCACTTCGCCGTACGCGTTCCAGGGCCTCGGCGAAAAAGGACTGCAGTGGATGCGCGAGGCCGCGGACAAGTTCCAACTCTTCGTGGTCAGCGAGGTCATGGATCCTTCGCAAATCCAGATGATGGGCGCGTATGTGGACATCTTCCAGGTCGGCGCGCGCAACATGCAGAACTATTTTCTTCTGCGCGCCCTCGGCGAAGTGCAGAAACCGGTGCTGCTGAAGCGCGGCATGTCCGCCACCATCGAAGAATTGCTTCTCAGCGCGGAATACATTCTCAGCGGCGGAAATTACAACGTCGTCCTTTGCGAGCGCGGCATTCGCACTTTTGAGACGGCCACGCGCAACACCCTGGATATCGCCGCGATTCCCGTGATTCAGAAGCTGTCGCACCTGCCGATCTTTGCCGATCCCTCGCACGGCACCGGACGCCGCGACAAAGTGCCGCCGATGGCCCGCGCCGCCGTCGCTGCGGGCGCGGACGGCTTGCTGATCGAAGTGCACAACGATCCCGACCACGCGCTCTCCGATGGCGCTCAGTCGCTCTATCCCACGCATTTTGCGCAGCTCATGGGCGAGCTTCGCATCATTGCGCCCGCTGTTGGCCGCCGCCTGGACTGACCAGAATGACTGCGTTGCCTGAATTCGTATGCACATCCAAAGGAAAGCGAGAGCACTTTCCTTCTCCGTTGGCCCCGCGTCTCCCGGCCAATATTTCTATTTCTTCTCTGACTGTGAACTGTAAACTGTCCACTGTAAACTTGTCCTTCCAATGTCCCCACACCTGATCCAGCGCGTCACCATTCTCGGCACCGGCTTGATCGGCGGCTCCTTCGCCCTGGCCCTGCGCAAATATGCGCCGGACCTGCACATCGCCGGCTGGGATCGCGCCGACGTGGTGCAGCAGACGCGAAAAAGCGGCGCGATCGATGAAGGCTTTTCCGATTCGCTCGAATCCGCCTTGCGCAACTCCGATCTCATCTACATCGCGTTACCCATCGGCGCCACGCTCGATTTGCTGCCGGAAATTGCGCGGCACGCGCCGTCGCACGCGCTGGTCACGGACGCTTCCAGCACCAAGCAGCGCATCACGCAAGCCGCCGCGGAACTCTTCCCGCAGGAAGGGGGCCCCTACTTTCTCGGCGGGCATCCCATGACAGGCCGCGAACTCTCCGGCTTCGAGCATGCGGACGCGGACCTTTTCCGCAATGCCACCTACGCGCTGACCAGCGATTCCGGGGAGAGCCGTGATCCGCGCGTCGTCGCCTTCGTCAAAATTCTGGGGAAAATGGGCGCGCGCCCGGTGTGGCTCGGCGCAAAGCAGCACGACTACGCCGTCGGCCTCGCCTCGCATCTCCCGCAACTCGCCGCCGTGGCGCTGGCGTCGTTTCTTTACGATCGCCTCGACGAAAACGGCCTGCCCATCACGCTGGCGGGGCCGGGCTTGCGCGATTCGCTGCGCCTTGCGGGCAGCCCCTACAGCACCTGGCGCGATATCGTGCTCACCAATCGCGAAGTGCTCTCTGTCGCGCTCGATCTCTTCGCCCGCCGCCTCGATGACCTCCGCGAACGCCTCGGCTCCCGCGAACTCGAAGCCGACTTCGACGCCGCCAACGAACTCTACAAGCTCCTCCGCGGCTTGTAGCCTCTACCGCCCTGCAGGTTCACGCTAAAGCTTTGCGAGTTTGAGTTCGAGTTCGCGCAGCATGAAGACGTCTTCGCGGTTGTAGGCGAGCAACTCGCTTCGCAATTTTTCGTCGCGCGTTTTCACATAAGTGCGGAATGTTTCCATGGCCCAGGCACCTTCCCGGTCCGGGAATTTCCGCCAAAGCCCCAGCCTTTGCTCTACCTTTTTGAGGCCGCCATACAAGTTGCGCTTCCAGCACTCCGGACAGAGATCGAGATGTTGATACTCCTTGTCCAAAACAATGCCCAATTGCGCGGCAATGACGGGGAAGTCAAACCCCACTCTTTTCTTGATGGGATCGGGAATGGAGCGCCCGTTATAGGTCACGATTTTCTTCGTGCCTTCTAGAGCCTTGACGAGTCTCGCCTTCGTAATCTCCTTATCGAAAAGCTGCACAAACGCGTCGCTGTCATTGTCCAACAGCCTGACACCGAGAACCGTGATCAGGTGATTCCTGGAGTCACGGAAGAATCGGTCGTCATCGCTCTTGAATTGGCCGACGTAGTTCGTTTCGATATCCAGGTAGGCTACTTTCATGGCCGCCTCCTCAGACTCTTACTGGCTTGGGCCCGCGAACAAAACGGTTGTTTCCGTAGGACCGAAGATAGCACCGCGGGGAATGCGGCCTCAAGGCTTGCGAGCCAAAGCGACCCAGTTTGGGTGTAGATTCACTTTTGCGGTCGGGCTCCCCATTCTGTTTTCTTGGCGAACTGGAGTAGACTCTTCGCGTTGACTTCACTCATCGCGGAGAAAGTGAGAAGTGGACAAACGCATCGCATCCCCGGACGCCGCCATCGCCAACCTCCGCGATGGTATGACCATCCTCATCGGCGGTTTCGGCCTTTGCGGCATCCCGGAAAATCTCATCGGCGCAGTCCGCCGCAAGGGCACCCGAAACCTCACCATCGTCAGCAACAATGGTGGTGTGGAAGATTGCGGTGTCGGCCTCCTGCTGCAGACCCGCCAGGTCAAAAAGATGATCTCCACGTACATCGGGGGAAATAAGCAATTCGAGCAACTCGCGCTCAGCGGCGAACTCGAAGTGGAATTGAATCCTCAGGGTACTCTAGCCGAACGCCTGCGAGCAGGTGGCGCAGGAATTCCCGCTTTTTACACTCCCACCGGCTTTGGGACGGTGGTGGCTGAAGGCAAAGAAACCCGCGAATTTGGCGGCCGCATGTACGTCCTGGAACGCGCCCTGCGCGCCGATTTCGCGTTCGTCAAGGCGTGGAAAGGCGATCGCTGGGGCAACCTCGTCTATCGCAAGACGGCTCGCAATCTCAACCCCATGATGGCCACGGCCGCTGACTTCGTCGTCGCGGAAGTGGAAGTGCTTGTGGAGCCCGGGCAAATTGATCCCGATTTCGTGCACACGCCGGGCATTTATGTCGATGCCATTTTTCAAGGCACGCACTTCGAAAAACGCATCGAACAACGCACGGTGCGCAAGGTGTAGTGGCCGGTCTTTAGACCGGTCAGAATTGGTTTGACTTTCAACTGTTGACTGTGAGCTTTCTATGGCCTTGACCGACGATCAAAAACGCGAGCGCATCGCCAAGCGCATTGCGCGCGAGTTGCGCGACGGCTACTACGTCAATCTCGGTATCGGCGTTCCTACGCTCGTCGCCAATTTTATTCGCAAGGGCATGGACATCATCATGCAATCCGAAAACGGCATGCTCGGCGTCGGCCCCTACCCCCTGGAGTCCGAGGTTGACGCCGACCTCGTCAATGCCGGCAAGGAAACCGTTACCGAAATACCCGGCACCTGCTATTTTTCGTCCGCCGATTCCTTCGCCATGATCCGTGGCGGCCACATCGACCTGACCGTGCTCGGCGCGCTTCAGGTGGATGAAAAGGGGAATCTCGCGAACTGGTCCATCCCCGGAAAAATGTTGAAGGGCATGGGCGGCGCGATGGACCTGGTGGCGGGTGCCAAGCGTGTGTTTATCGCCATGGAGCACGCCACGCGCGACAATAAGCCCAAAATCCTGAAAAAATGCACGCTGCCGCTGACCGGCGTCGAAGTGGTGGATCACATCGTGACGGAACTCGCCTTCATTGATGTCACCCCCGCGGGCCTGCTGCTACGCGAACTCGCTCCCGACGCCACCCTCGAGCAGGTGCAATCGCTCACGGAGCCGAAGTTGCTCCTGCCACCCGCCGGCCCCGCGCCGATGCCGATCTGAGCGTGCTGGGGTAAACTAGACACGAACGCTCAGGGACCACAAACTCATGAAACTCGACTCCATCGTCATCATCAGCCTGCACTCCCCCAAGGAAAAAATCTGGGGCATCCTCATGGAAATCAATCCCAGCGGAGTGACCATCCGCGGCATTGATCTCAACTCTTTCGATCATTTCGTCAGCCAGATCAACCAACTCGATGCGGAGCGCGTGGGCCTGCCCACGGTGTTTTTCCCCATGACGCGCATCGAGCGCATCTCGCTCGACGAACCCTCGGGCTTGATTCCCTCCATGGCCGAGATCTTTGAGCGCAAGATCGGCCGCACGCTGACCGATTATCTCGCCCAGTTCGCCTGATGTGCGCTATCCTGACAGCCAATGAAAGTCCGCATCTGGACGGTACCCAATCAGATCACTTTTTTGCGCCTCGGTTTTCTGCCGTTTTTCCTGATCCTCATTCTGTATGAGGAATACCGGTGGGCACTTCTGGTGCTGGTGTGCGCGGCGCTCACCGATGCGGTGGACGGCCTGCTGGCGCGGCGGCTCGATCAGAAATCGGCGCTGGGGGCGTACCTCGATCCCATTGCCGATAAGCTGCTGCTCTCTTCCTCGTTTGTGGCGCTAGCGATGGAAAAGAAGATTCCCTGGTGGCTGGCGATTTTTGTGCTGAGCCGCGATGTATTGATGCTTGTGGTCGCCGCCGTCATTCTTGTGATCCAGGGCTACCGGCCATTTCCCCCGAGCCTCCTTGGCAAGTCCACCACCTTTTTTGAGATTGCGCTGGTGTTTTTCACCGTGCTGGCCGCCGCGTATGCCAATGAGCGCGTCGGCCTTCTGGCCCACTATTTGGGGTATACGGTGGCCGCGCTGGTGATCACTTCCGGCTTCCACTATTGCTTTGTCGTTGCCCGCCGCCTGCATATGACGTAAAGAGTCAACGATTGTTCTGCAGGTCTCGCCCGGTAATTCCCTTCTCTAGATTCCAGTTGGCCCGGATTTCTCAAAAGATGCAAGTTTGCCCGTTACTTAAGCTCAGCACCACACTGTCATCCTGAGGGAGGCGTCGTTTGCGCCCCGAAGGATCTCAACCCTGAAACTTTACAAAATTCCAAAGTTGAAATCCTGAGGCAATCCTCATCGGATCGCCTCAGGATGACAATTTCTTGCTGAATTTGTTCCACGGATAATTTGAAGTTCTTGAAAAATCATAGTTAACACAGAGAGCACAGAGTTAAGAACACAGAGGTCACGGAGACATTGAGTAGCGGGTTTCAGCGAAGACGATGAGCACATCGGCGACAAACGCGGGACTCGTGGAACTGACGATCGACGGCAAGCTTGTGCAGGTGCCCGCCGGAACGACCGTCTTCGATGCCGCGCGCGTCCATGGCATTGCGATTCCCACGCTTTGCCATTTGCAGAACCAGACGCCCGTGGGCGTGTGCCGCTTGTGCGTGGTGGATACCGGCGGGCGCGTGCTGTCCGCCGCGTGTGTGCGCCCGGTCGAGCCCGGCATGAAGGTGTCCACAAATTCGGAGAAGGTGCAGGCCGCGCGGAGAACGCTGCTCGAACTGCTGATGGCGGACCACCCCTCGCCCTGTGCGCGGCAGGAACATTCCGGCGATTGCGAACTGGAGACGCTGGCGAAGGCTGCGGGCGCGGGCACGCCCCGATTCCCGCGCCGCACGGTTTCGCGCGGAGCAGACGATTCGTCGCCGGCGATTGCCGTGGACCACGATGCCTGCATCCTGTGCGACCGCTGCATCCGCGGGTGCGACGAAATCAAAAACAATTTCGTGCTCGGGCGCATGGGTAAAGGCTATTCCGCCGGCATCGCCTTTGACCTGAATTCGCCGATGGGCGATTCCACCTGTATTTCCTGCGGTGAGTGCATGGTCTCCTGCCCCACCGGCGCGCTGACGAACAAAGGCGTGGTGGGCACGGCCATTGCCGCGGGCCGCGACGCGCAGAGCCTGACGGCGGAGGAACTTCACAGGCTGCCGGTATTCGCGGGCGTTTCCGGCACGTTCCTGGAGCTGAATCGCGGCGCCATCGTGAAGCGGCGCTACCGCAAGGGAGAAGTGATCTGCCGCGAGGGCGAATTTGGCTCGACGGCATTCTACATTCTGGAGGGCAAGGCGCAGGTGGCCATCGCCACTCCGATTGCCCACGTGAAGACGCAAGGCGGAACAATTCAATTGAATCACGCAATTCATCTGAAGCCGATCCGGCGCGGACCAAATGGGCCGATCGTGCAATTGGAGTGCGACGATTGCCACCGCCCGGCGGGTGTGAATCAGGGGTGGCCGTATTCCGATAAGGTGTACGTCGTGGCCGCAAGCTCATACAGCGCAGACCTCTCAGAAGTATTGCCAAACGACACCCTTTGGACTCCGAAGCCGCTGGCCGGACGCGAGAACATGATCCCACCGAAATTTGCCGCCACTTGCGCTGCGTGCCATTTGCTCACATTTGACAAGCGGTTTGACGTAGGAGTGCCGCATGACAAGCCAGAAGTCGTTCATGTGTTCTTGATAAGGAAGTTTCGGGAATACATCGCCGCCCATCCGGCTGAAGTACGCATAGTGCCAGAACCCACCCGCGATCTAACCGGGAAGCCACGGCAAGCAGAAGTCCGCGTTTTGACCCCGGCTCAGTGGGTGGCTGAACGCACTGCGGATGCGGAGGAACTGTTGTGGCGAAAAACCTGCAAGCAGTGCCACTTGTACGAAGCTCCCGTGAATAGCGCAGTTGTTCGGATTCCCGCTGGCACCGAATCAGAGCCGGAAACAGTTGGTTCACTTCCCGACATTGCCCCGGCGAAAATTACAATCCGCTGGCTGCCACACGCGAAGTTCAATCACGATGCGCATCGCAGCTTCACGTGCACCAGTTGCCATGCGAAGGCGCTGAGCAGCACGGAAACGAGCGACGTGCTCATACCGGGAATCGAGAATTGCAAGGCTTGCCACGCGCCTGGCCCGGAGCATGCCGAGTCGCGCTGCTTTGAGTGCCACACCTACCACGACTGGTCGAAGCGGAAAGAAGTGAAGCCGGCGTTTACGTTGCCTGCGCTGCAGAACGGCGGGAGATAGGACTCACGCGGCCGGCTTGCGCCTTGTGGCATGATTTTTCGCTTGGGTAACAGTTGTGAAAGCGGCGGCAAGCCGCCGCACTCCACACCTCAGCGGTTGACCAGGGACATCATGGCTTCGGGATAGCGCAGGCCGGCGGCCGCTCCCTTGGGCGCAACTTCTTCGATTCGCCGCAGATCTTCTGCGGTGAGCTTCACCTGCAGAGCAGCGGCGTTTTCTTCCAGGTATTTGCGGCGCTTTGTGCCGGGAATGGGAATGATGTCCTCGCCCTGCGCCAGCAGCCACGCCAGCGCAAGCTGCCCCGGCGTGCAATGCTTTTCCCGGGCGAGTGCTCCCACGCGGGCGACGAGATCCAGATTCTTCTGGAAATTTTCGCCCTGAAAACGCGGCGAAAACCGCCGGTAATCATCCGCCGCCAGATCCTCGAATTTCTTGAATTGCCCGGTGAGAAACCCGCGGCCCAGCGGGCTGTACGCAACGAACGCAATGCCCAGTTCCCGCGTGGTCTTCAGCACTTCATCCTCCGGATCGCGCGTCCACAAGGAATATTCCGTTTGCAGCGCGGCGATGGGGTGAACCGCATGCGCGCGTCGGAGCGTGGCCGGCGATGCTTCGGACAACCCGAGGTAACGCACCTTGCCTTCACGAACAAGCTGCGCCATGGCGCCCACCGTTTCCTCGATGGGCGTTTCAGGATCGACGCGGTGCTGGTAATAAAGATCGATCACTTCAACGCCGAGCCGCTTCAGGCTGGCCTCGCAGCAAGCGCGCACGTATTCCGGCTTGCCGCTGACGCCGCGCACGTGCGGGTTGGAGCGATCGCGTACGATGGCGAACTTCGTGGCGAGAAATACCTTTTCGCGGCGATCCCGAATGGCCTGGCCGACAAGAATTTCGTTGTCGCCGTAGCCATAAACGTCGGCGGTGTCCAGGAAATTGATGCCGAGATCAATGGAGCGGTGAATCGTAGCGATGGATTCGGCGTCATTCCGCGAGCCATAAAATTCCGACATGCCCATGCAGCCAAGGCCCAAGGGCGATACGAGCGGTCCGATTTTTCCGAGTTTGCGGAGTTGCATGCGGGCACCTCAGTTGAAGCGTACTTCAAGATAGATGAGTAGCGTCCACGCCCGGATACATGCCCTTATTTTGTTCTGCCGGCAATTTCGAGGGCCACACCCTCGAGTGGCCAGCGCGGCCACGGGAATCAGCCGAGTTCGCTGGTCATCAGGAACAGGGGCTTCATCTCGAAGCTCTGGTAAACCGGGCGAAGGCGCTCGATATTATAGTGCTCCTTGACATTGACGACTTTCTTCGTGGCGGTGACGGTGTCAATCGGCATGTTGTCATAGCGCCCGTTCTTCAAGACCACCAGGCGCCCGTGAATGCGGTTGAGGATCAGGTCCAGCGCCAGATTGCCGTAGGCCATCGGGACGATGGAATCGATCGCGTCGGGATCGCCGCAGCGCACCAGGTAGCCGAGCTTCTGATTGATGCAGTCAATTTTCTTGCCGTTGTTGAATTTGGGAGAGTGAGCGGTCAGCTCCTCGGAAACGAGGTCGCCAATGCCGCCGAGCTTTTTGTGGCCGAAGGCATCCGCGGCATCCCGCTGGAAGATCATTTCGCCACCCTTGAACATCGCGCCTTCGGAAACCAGCACGATGGAGTAGCGGCTGGGATTTTTCTTGCGGTCGTGGGTCAGAAGTTCCGTCAGTTGTTCGATATCGAAATTATGCTCGGGGATGACACAGCGATTTGCCGCACCGGCCATTGTCGGCAGCATAGCAGTGAAGCCCGCGTAGCGGCCGAAGACTTCGAGGACCATGAAGCGCTCGTGGGAGCCCGCCGAGGTGCGCAGCGAGTTGGTCATCTGGATGGTGCGGGTGATGCACGTGCTAAAGCCAATGCAGTAGTCGGTTCCGGGCACGTCGTTGTCCATGGTCTTGGGGATGGCCACGACGCGCACGCCTTCCTGGTAGAGGCGCACGCCATAACTCAGCGTGTCGTCGCCGCCGATCGGGATCATGTACTCGATGCCCAGCCAAGCGAGATTTTTCAGGACTTCCGGCGTGAGATCGTTTTTCTCCGCGTTGAACTGCCCCTTCAGGTGCTCGGGAACACTGTTCTTGCTGACGCGGCCGGGGTTGGTGCGCGAGGAATGAAGGAAGGTGCCCCCAGTTCTGCCGGCACGATTCACGACGTCTTCGCTGAGCCGCTGGTAATTGTCGGAATTGTCGTGCTTTTCGTCGCGGACCATGTCCACGAGTCCCGCCCAGCCTCGACGGATGCCGATGACCTCGTAGCCTTCGCGGAGCGCGCGAAACGTCACGGCACGAATCGCCGGATTTAGCCCGGGGACGTCGCCGCCGCCGGTCAGGATGCCAATTACGCCTTTCTTTACATTGATATTAGCCATAGTGCAAGGATCGCCTTAGTGTGGGATAGAGAACCAATGATTATGTAAGAAGAAAAGGAATTTAGAAAGGGTGTAGTGTGAAGAAAATCTGGCGGCGAGGCGTTGGCGACCCGTAAATGCTTAAATCAGAGGAGTATAGGCAGCATTCCGGCGAGCCGCGGCCGCGTGACCGGCACGCGAGATTCGATGCTACGGCTCGATGCGCGTTCCCAGCACGCCCAGAAACTTCGCCAGCCACGCGGGATGCGCCGGCCACGCCGGTGCGCTGACAAGATTGCCGTCCACCACCGCGTCGGTCATGGCCAACTCGGCAAACGTGCCCCCCGCGCGCGTGACCTCGGAAGAAACCGCGGGGTAGCAACTGCATTTCTTCCCTTCCAAAACTCCGGCGGCAGCGAGCACTTGCGCACCGTGACAGATCGCGGCGATGGGTTTCTTCGCGGTGGCGAAATGACGAACTATTTCCAGTACGCGCGGATTCAGGCGAATGTACTCCGGGGCACGGCCCCCCGGAATCACCAGTGCGTCGTACTCCGCGGGCTTGACCTGGTCGAAGGTGGCGTTGAGCGCGAAATTGTGGCCGCGTTTCTCGGAATAGGTCTGGTCGCCTTCAAAATCGTGGATGGCGGTACGGACGGCCTCGCCGGCTTTCTTGCCGGGACAAACAGCGTGGACCACATGGCCGACCATCTGCAGGGCCTGGAAGGGCACCATCACCTCGTAGTCTTCGACGAAATCGCCAACCAGCATCAGGATGTTTTTGCGGGACATGGCAACCTCCTTGCAAAACAGAGAGCATAGCAAACTGGCATCAAAAATGCCTGGCCGCGCTGGATCGCAGAAAACCATCTTAAGACGATACCTTCTCGCGGTCCGCCACTGGCGATGAGACGAATTTATCCCTCTGGGTGCAACTCGGGCGGTGATGGCCTGCGTAACTTCTTGCCAACATGACGTTTGGAGAACTGGCAATTTCAGCCCGCCGGACGACCAACTGGCACGAAGCGTGCCCACTTGTAGAGAACGGAGGGTTTCCCGTGAACCGATTTACGGGTCGTCAAGTTCAACGCAGAATACGGGTTTTTTCGGCTCCCCTGCTGGCTGCTGCTTTGATGCTCGGCTCTTGGCCATTGCTTCGCGCCCAAACGGCCGAAGGAGAAGCACCGCGGCGTGTCAAATCGGCGGTGAAGCCCGAATATCCGGCCCTGGCCAAGCGCCTGAACCTGAGCGGCGTCGTGAAGGTGGAGGCGGTCATCGCGCCGGACGGTAAGGTCAAACAGGCGCACGTTGTTGGAGGGCACCCGGTGCTGGCCGCCGAAGCGGAAAAAGCGGCGCTGATGATGAGATTTGAGGCCGCGCCGAAAGAAACCACTCAGGTCATCGAGTTTCGCTTCGAACCCTGAAGCGAATTCTCCAGAAATCATTCACCGAGGCGCGCGGAACACAGCCACTCTACACTCGCGTCTTCCTGCGCGGCTTGCGCCTTACTGCGGTTGCGCCGGCACCGGCAGATTGGATTCCTCGATGGTGAGCATGTCGGTGCGCATTTTGTCCCATTCGCGCAGTGTCAGGCCGCGTGCGGCAAAGAAACGCCGGATTTGCGCGGAATCCCAGCGCAGCACTTCCTCGAGCACGGGCACGAGGACGCTCATGGTGTTGTCGCTGAGCACCGTGCGGCGCGCGACGCGGGTAATGAATTGCGCCTCGGAAACGGCGATGGTCAGGCCATCGTGCTGGTTGACGTGCATCATCACGGGCAGGTCGGAACTTCCATCGCCCATGTAGATGACGCTGTCCGTGCTGATGCCCAAGGAGGCGCGAACCTCTTCGAGCGCGGTGATTTTCCCCCATCCCGCGGTGGCGCGGACGATGGACTGAACCTCACCGGTCGCTTCGTTGAAGCGGAATCGCGTGCCGGCAATGTGATCGGACGGCACAATGCCTTCCAGCGCCGATTGGATGATCTCCTGTGGCGACGCGGAGATGACGTAAAACGAGAATTTGTAGCCTTCGGAAAGTGTTTCGAGCGAGCGCGCGAAAAGATCGACATCGTGCTTCAGACGGATGCGCTTGCCCGTTTCGATCAGATGTTCGCGCCGCACGCGGCGGAAATCCGGGTCATGAAGGATCAGGTAAGAGAGTTCGGCGCCCTGCTGCACCAGGTGGATATCGGACAAACCTTTCACCTTGTCGTGAAACCCATGAAAGCCGATAAGTTCGCTGAGTACGACGCCCGAGTCGTTGAAACTAAGGGTCTGGTCAAAATCGCTGGCCAGAAGATACTGCTTCACCATGTAATGTACTCCTGCTTTCTGCCCGCCACTGCGGGCGCGAACCGGACTGGCGGCTCGGAAGCTTCCTCACTATTACAAGTTAACCGCAATCCTGGGATTGGCCCCAAGAATAATTTTGATGGATGCTATGCGAGGAAAACGTGAACGAAATGTTAGTCCTAGATGAGATGCGCCGAAAGGGTAATCGGTTGCAAGCAAAAGAGTTAGTCCCCGGAAAAACTCTAGAATGAGGGAGTTAGGGCGAAGCTAATGCGGAAATTTAAATCGAAGAAAAAGCGATGGAGAAATCGGTTGACAAACGCCGGAAGGAGCGGCGCACGGCCGTCGCAAGGCTGAGTTTGCGAGGGCGCGGCTCAGTTCCCCGAGGTGGCTTGCGCCTGGAGACGCTCCACGCGTTCGTCGGTGACCGTGTAGAGCTTGCCCTTGCGGAGGTAGAGGCGCTGGGCTTCTTCGCGATTCAGAGGACGGGCGCCTCGGCGGCCGAAGACGGCCAACTGGTTGCCGGATTCGTCCACGGCGCGGTCGCGATCAATGCCTTTGGCGATTGCGAGAGCCGGGCCTTGGGTGCGCGCGGTGGCAATCAGCTTGGGCGTGGGGCGCGGGCTGAAGCCGGAAAAATGCGCGGGATCATCCCACGGGGAAAGAATCTGCAAAACGCGTAGGCCGTTCTTGCCGTCGGCGACGAAGGCGAAGGCGCTGCCGGCGACCATGCCGATTTTCACGTCGTTGACATCGTTGAGTTGTCCATCCGCCGTGAAGAGTTGCTCTAGTTCTGGTGCTTCGTGCTTTTCCACGTCGATCAGCGCCACGCCCTGCTTGCCCGCGGAAACGTAGGCATAGGTGCGCGCGACATAGATGTTGCGCGCGTCTGCAAGGGGCACGGCGGCGCCGGCAAGCAGCGCGCGTGCCCACCTCAGTGGCCAACTCGCTGACGGCGGCCATCAGGAATTCTCCTCCGGGCCCGGTTCCGGAATCGGACGGCCCAACAGCGCCGCCACTTTTTTTGGACGTCGATGATGATGTGCGCTTTACGCAGATCTTCCGTCAGGCGCGCATTCTGGCGTTGCAGCTTCAGATTTTCTTCTTCCAGTGGATGGCGCTTGGACTTCGGCCCGCGCTTCTGCGGAGTCAGCGCTTCGCGGATGCCGTTGGCCCGCTCCCGCCGCCAGTAGGCCAGTAGCGACGAGTACAGTCCTTCGCGGCGGAGCAGAGCGCCAACGCCACCGGGTGTGGCGGCAGCCGCTTCCGCCTCCGTGAGGATGCGTTGCTTGTATTCCGCGGTGAAGGTACGACGCTTGGGTCTGGCAACCACTTCGGAATCAGGCCGCGAGGCCAGCACCGGATCGGCGCCCGCTTTGGCTGCCGCTGCACTACGCTGCGGCGAGCCAGGCTCGCCTCCGCTCCGTTCCGCGCCAGCCAAAGCCCCCGAGGAAAGAACAACACCAAGAGAATTCCCGTTCATCTCTACCTTTTTCTTTCTCGCCCTGCTCATTAATTAAGAGTACTAAAACGGTCTCACGGATGTTGGCACGGAGGGCTCGACAATCGCCTCCATAAATTCAGCGACTTACGACCACGGCGACAACGACCTTTGCGGACTACCACCCATTTTCAACGAGTTAGAGATTTCGCCGTAGCCATCCCCAACTTCGCGTACTCCGCCTTCGCAGCGATGAGGATGTCTTTGGGGCGGTCGCGGCACAGAATGTGGGAAAAGAAAGGGCCGTCCTAGCTGAAGGCGGCCATTTCGATTCCGCGTCTGGGAGTAGCTCACATTTTTATTGCTGACTCATGACTCGCAACGCACTGCCACTTTCCGCTCGGCATCTTCACCCAGGTATCGGTCCAGCGCTCGTGAATATCCAGCGGCTTTCCCGACTCATCGGTGCCTTTCGCTTTGATGGCGCCTGTTGCGATGGCCGTACTGCCAAATACCGTTACCTTCACGTCGCTGTTCTCGGCACTGTTCCATTTGGTCTTCTTATAAAATGCCAGCGTCTCGGCCTTGCCGGTGACTTTCCCATCGCTGTCTGTAATCACGAATTTGTCGGCCAGCAGCGGAGCGAGCAGGTCAGGACTGTTTGTCTTCATCGCCTGAAGCCACTGTTCTTCCAATGCCGCGATAGCCTTCTCAGTCGCGCCACTCGTCTGGGCTTGCGCCCATGCGGCGCCTCCCAATGAAAGCAAACCGATTAAACACCACATCAAGAGTTTCTTCATAACTTCTCCTTAGTTTTTGCGATCTTCAAGAATTTATCGGGGATCCAATGGCCGACGTGCGTCTTGTCTAGATAGACGGTCACCTGCTCAACACAAATTGGCCTCCAACGTACTCCCCGAGTTAATCTCTTCAAGGACAGGCATCACAGTACGACGGTTTTCGTGACCCAGAACCGTCCCAACCGTGACGGTGGACAGGGCGTTCAAGAACATTTCGAGGTTGCGTTGCGAGGCGGAATTTCGCCATTTCTGAGGTCATGCGTTGAAATTGAAGGCAGGGGGTGAATGTGATGGGGGGCACCGCTTTGGTCGGTTTATTTGACGTATAAGGGCGCGACTTGCCTCCCCGAAGAGCTACCCTGACGACCGGACGCAACACCCGCTCAGGCGAGGACAGTTCGGCTGAATTTCCATTCCGAGACACAAAAGAGAGGATAAAGATGCGCAAACTACTATTCGCTGCCTGCTCGCTTCTGGTGTTCGGCTCCGTAACAATGGCTCAGGGCAAGATTGATACAAAGTGGCACTGCCCGAAACCATCGGCAGAGCACAAATTCGACGTGGGCGACGTGCCGGATCACAGCTACGTGATTCTCCAAGACGCCTGTAACGTGACCGCAAGCGACAGCGGCTTCGCGGAAAAAACTGGCGCCTATACGGAATTCCAAGAGATATGGAAAGCATCCATCAACTTCCATGGCCGCTTCAACGTGACGATGGAGAACGGCGACAAGGTCTACTACACATATGAAGGTTCCGCCCCAACAGACATTACGAAACCTTTCTCCAGCAAAATGAAGCTTCTGAGCGGTACCGGAAAATACAAAGGCATCAAGGGTTCCGAGACCTGCTCTGGAAAAATCAATGCAGACGGCTCTTTTGACATGGGTTGCACCGGCACGTATTCGATAGGCAAGTAAGGCTGAGGTGTGCAACCAATCAGGAGTTGGCCGCATGGTTGCTTGAACCGTAGCGCGTAATACGGCCCCCTGTGCAGCGAAGCCGCGCAACGTGATTACGTTGGCCAATATTTTCAAAGTGGCGGAAGCCACGGCGCAACAAACGACGGCGGTGATCCGCTTGCCGCTGAGTTCAAAGGCGCACATGGTGATTGCTGCGGCGGATCTCGACGGTACGATCATCGGTCTGCGGCGCATGACCGATTCCACGGTGTTCAGCATTGATGTGGCCGTAACCAAGGCGCGCAACATGGCCTACTTCAACAGCAGTTCGCGCACCGCAGCCAATTTGAATCAGGTGCCCAGTGGGACCGCGGTCACGAATCGCACCATCGAATTTGGCGCACAGCCATTTTCCCCGCCGGGGATCGATGGCACGAGCCCCGGGCCATTTTTCAATTTGTACCAGCAGGATGTGGCGAACCCCTGCACGCAAGGATTTCAAGCGGGTCCGCCGAATGCCAACAAAAGTGGCATCGTCTTTTTTCCTGGGAGCTTGGGGCTGTATCGCAATGGCGCGCTGGTCGGAGGGTTGGGCGTCAGCGGCGACGGCGTGGATCAGGATGATTATGTGGCCGCTGGAGGCGCGGCGGGGTTTGCAGCGCCCACACAGATTCGTGCCGATCAGGTTTTGATCGATGGCGTGCGCTTGCCCTACCAAAAGTTTCCGCGAAACCCCACGAATTAATTACAAATCTTAATGGCTTGAGGATGGGTCCGGCGTGGTGGCAACGTTGGCGTCAAGGAACCAGCGATGCTGCGCGTCGCCGGGCACATAGCAATTGCCATCGGCCGCATAGCTGGCGGCACAACGCACGGTGAATTCCTTGCGGCGCGGAGACTGCGCATACTGCCAAATAGTTGCGGCGGAAAAACCACTTTGCGCGGGTGGTGGCGGATTCGCCGGGAAAGCGCATCCGGGAGCGGGCGGGCAGGCATCGTTGTAAACCCAGTAGACAAGAACGGGCGACGTGACGTGTGCCTGGATGTCCTGCGCGGTGGTGACGTGCACGCCCTGTCCTTCGTCCACCGGGATCGCGGAGCAATAGACGCCGGCGCGGTAGCCAGCTTGCGCGAGGCCGTTGTTCCACGCTTGCAGATAAGCGTGATAAGGGCCAGGTAGGCGGCCACCTTCCTCAATATCCAGGAAAATCACGGAGTCTCTGGGGAAGCCTTCCTGCCGGGCCAGCTTCGCTGCGGATTGCGCGTCCAGCATTCCCTTTTGGCGCGCATCGGCGGAATTGTGCAAGGTGCGGCTCTCGCGTCCATTAAAGAGCGCAACGAAGCCAAATCCCTGCGATTGCAGCAGCGTGCGCTTGCCGAACCAGGTGCTGCGCTTCTCGCCCGGCGGCGCGCTGAGCCAGTAGCCCGTGAATGAAAATGTCTTTCGGAGGGATGGCAGAGCATCGTCACCGGGATAATCGTTGCGGTCGAAACCAAAGTATGTAGCCGGGCTTGGAGTAGAAGCATTCTGTGGGATTAGGGAAGGAACCGAAGCCAAGGCACAGAGAAAAAGAATCGGTCCGAGGAGACGCAGTGAAAACATGGAATGACTCTACAACAGCGCCTTCGGGCTCGTCTAAAAAAATGAGCTATCGAGGGCGGAGAGCCTCCGTAGCAAACTAATTCTCGGGTGGAATGCTAGCCTTCGCGGAGTTTGTGACCCGCGAGATTGCCGAGGCCATCGTAGGCGGCGTACTTGTAGGTTTCGCTGAGGGTCGGATAGTTGAAGACCTGTTCGATGAATTCATCGATGGGGAGGCCCTTGTCCAGAACCATCATGCCGATGTGAATCAGCTCGCTGGCCGATTCGCCGATCAGGCTGACCCCAAGGAGCCTGCGGTCCGCGCGCGCGAAAATGAGCTTGAGCATGCCGGAAGTATCGCCCGTGATATGACCCCGTGCGTTGTTCTCGTACAGGGCGCGCCCGACGCAATATTCGATTCCCTTCTCCTGGCAGGACTCCTCAATTTCACCGGCAGCGGAAATTTCCGGAATGGTGTAAATGCCCATGGGAAGAAGCGACGGCACGCGCTCCTTGTATTTGAGGCCGAAAGCGTGACACACGGCCACGCGGCCTTGTTCCATGGAGGTTGAAGCGAGCGCGGGAAAACCGATGACGTCGCCGGCGGCATAGATATGCGGTACGGCGGTGCGATAGTGATCGTCCACGGCGAGGTAGCCTTTGTCGTTGATGGCCAGCCCCGCTTTGTCCAGCCCCAAGCCGTCAACCGCGGCGCGGCGACCCGCGGCAAAGAGCGCCGCGTCCGTTTCCAGCGTCTTCCCGCTTTTCATGAAAAGCCGCGCGCCGGAAGAAGTGTTTTCCACTTTCACGGGGCGCTCGTTGAACCACAAGTTCATTCCCAGCGAAACAAAACGATCGCGCAAACCATTGGCGATTTCCGCGTCCAGGAATGGCAGCAAGCGATCACGGCCGTCAACTAGGGTCATATTCACGCCGAGCGCCATGAAAATGGAGGCGTACTCGCAACCGATGACGCCGCCGCCAATGACCGCGAGGCTCTTCGGAATGCGATTCATCCGCAAAAATGTGTCGGAGTCAAAAGTGTGCACATCGTCGAAGGCAATTTCCGCGGGCCGGTGAGGCTTGGACCCAGTGGAAATCAGGATGACCTCGCCGCGCAGGCGCCGCGTCCCCGCCGGGCCGCCCACAATCACGGTGTGGGGATTCTCAAAGGAGGCCTGGCCACGCACCAGTTCAATTTTGTGCAGCTCCAGATTTTTCAGGATGCGCCGACGCTCCATTTCAACCACCGTGCGCTCGTGATGCATGAAATCGCCGATGGTCAGATTTTCCTTCAGCGAGTAATCAATGCCATAAAGGCCGCGCTGCTTCAAACCGGAAAAGTAGAGGGCCGATTCGCGCAGTGTTTTGCTGGGGACCGTGCCGGTATTGACGCAACTGCCGCCGACGGCCTGGGCGCGCTCAATCACCGCAACGCGTTTGCCGAAATACGCGGCCTGGGCGCCGCCCTTTTCGCCGGCAGGGCCACAACCAATCACAATCAAATCGAAGGAATCAGAAGTGGGCACAAAACCTCCGCAGGAGCGCTCCCCTAACCCACATTTCTCACAGCTTGGCAGAAGAGGAATGAAGTTTGTTCGAATTGGGGATTGCGAGTTAATTTCGCGGGGTGCTGTTGTTTAGTTGATCCGTTTTTCGCTTGGCGTGAGAGTTTTTCTCTCTCCAAGGCTGTTTCGGCGCACACCTTACCACCGGGTGACATAAGCGAGACAAAAGTTGTTAAGGACCGTTCTTTTTCAATACTTTACTGGGACGGC
>Ga0208937_1000067_pt1 | contig 97611 bp, 82 predicted proteins | sample June2015DPH_11_5_FD_184705 | JGI IMG/M metagenome (GOLD analysis project Ga0208937, IMG submission 184705) | Peatland microbial communities from SPRUCE experiment site at the Marcell Experimental Forest, Minnesota, USA - June2015DPH_11_40... | ecosystem: Environmental > Terrestrial > Soil >... | reverse complement strand
GCGTGCTCCATCCTTATCCCGAGGTTCGCTTTGCCGCTCGGTATCTACGATAAGAGCCGTATGCGCTAATGAGCGCCTGTACGGATCCGTGCGGGGGGTATCAGGTAACTGGTATCCCTACCGCGACTGGGCAAGTCTGAAAGGGAGCGGAAAGTGAGACGCGAGCAAAAAGGGCCGCGCGTCCAGCAGCGCTCGGTACAACAGCAGCAACGGGATGCCGCGGCTCAAGGCAGAGCTTGGGTGAAGTGTACTTGCACTGGCTGCGGTGCCCAAGTGCCTGTCCACGTCAAATGGCGAAAGCCCTTGGTCATGTGCAAGGAATGCCGTGCCAAGCGACGGCGTCGGCTCCTTGCCGCACACGCGCAAAGTTGCGCTAATAAAGCGCTGTCCCCTCGCATGCCAGCAGGAGGGTGGCCCGTCGGTGGGGGTCTGCCGTCCCTGGGCAAGCGGCGATAGTTTGTCTTCTGGCGCGGAACAGCCTGTGTTAGAGTCCCTATCTGGGTCAGCACTTTCCTGTTCTGAATTCAATAGCAGCCATAATGGTGAGATTCGCCGGGTGGCGCAGACATGCGGCAGTTTGCATGTCTGCGATGGATCGATGGCTGATTGATGGTGATGAGGCCGCAGCGAGAGGAGCCGCGCAATTCGCAGGCATCACAAAACGATCTCTGCGCCACCCGCCAAGTCACGACACGCCGACAATTCACCTGTCCCGCGGCCCGTGGGCAAGACCGAACGTCCCCCGCCCGAAAACCGGAGACCTTTGAAATCAGGTCTGCGCCTGCTACGCGCTAGGCGTCCCCTGAGAACACGCCAGCCCGGTACCAGTCCATTTTCCTGTAGTCCACCGTCTCCGCCGCAACACCGTCGATCCGCAACAACTCAGCAAGAGACTCCATGTGTTCAAATCCGCAAACGGCGAGGACATTCAATGCCTCTCCCCGGTTCTCCTTCAACTTGCAAAGCATGACTTGTTCGCGTTGGCTGTGCCAATGTCTCCTTTGGGCTTCGCTAAAGTCCCCTTTCACATAGTCGTGCGGTATTCCGAGGCGGTCGAGATCATCTCGGGAGGCGTTAATATTCACCCACTGTATCCGGTGGGTTCCGGCGGATGCGCAAGCAGTCGTAATGTCGGGAAGTCCCCACTCCTCACCGACGAATTGGATCTTGCGTTCCTGAATGATCCTTTCGATCAATTCAGCGAAGTGCGCTTTCTGCGCCATAGCCTCCGGCGAATCCCCTCCGAGCCAATCTTGGTCCCTCGGTTGAATCCCGTCATTGCACCCGACGACATAAATCATGGGCTTCTTTCCGTAAACCCCCTTTAGTGAATCAGTCAGCCTTGCTTGAGAAAGCTCGCAGTCTGGTTAGCCGGGCGACTCATTCCAATGCTCGATGATCCTGCCCAAGCCTCCACAAGATCCAAGAGTTCACCTACGGCTGAAAGAGCATTCTGGAACCCAGCATTGGCGCGCCTCCCACCATGAATGCCTTTGGGAGTGTGCTTAAGGCCGTTGACCTCATCACGGATCTCTTTGGTCTCACCATGGTTCCAGTTGTTGCTTGTCCATTTCCCATATAGCTCCTGTGCCGCACGCTCGCCCTCAGTTTGGTTCGAAAAGCGCCTCTGCTAGCTTGTTGTCGGTCCAATCGGTTCTAGTGCAGATTCTTTTCCTTACTTCTGGCTGGATTTGTTCAGGCGCGTTTCGTATGTACTCCCTTGCGCGCTTTAGACAGTCCGCCGCTTCCTGTCGGCGTCGTTCGAGTTCCTCTAGATATCTGACCGCGTCCTCGCACGTAAATGCGTGGCCTCTCTTAACCTGCCAGTTTGTTGGTAGGTTAGTCCACACAACCGCGCCGACCTCACGCTTAAGCTTGAGCCACTCTCTAATCTTCCCTCTAACCTTGTCCTGGCCACCCTCATCGTTCGTTTCCATTGAGGCGATGTGCGTCGCAGAACAGCCTTCCCGCTCGCGGAGATTGTCGAGCGCTTGCCGAAGATTGTCGTGCTCGCTAAGAGCCCAGTACGTTGTTTGTTCTTCGCAGCCTTCGTGTTCATGAATTACCAGGGTCAACCTCCCGTCTTCCGATATGCGGGCAAATTCGATTGGCAATCTCGGTCCGTCCCGATGCCACCTCGTCCGAATACGGAGTGATCCAGGACACCAGATTAAGGAACCCCAACCAATGACTGCAATGTTCACTTTGAATGACCTCCATTCGCATTCCGACCTGATGTCAGCCCCGCCAGCGCCGAAACCCCACCAGTCAAAAACACCAACTGGTTTTAGTAAGCCACCAGATTTTCTTCCGCGCGAACACCCAGATCTCATCGTTCCAACGGTGCTCGCTCAATTCCCTGAGATAGCTTTCGCCGGGTGGCGCAGACATACGGCAGTTTGCACGCCTGCGATAGAACCGACGCCTGGCTGACGGTGATGAGGCCGCAGCGAGAGGAGCCGCGCAATTCGCAGACATCACAAAACCGTGTCTGAGCCGTCCGCCGGCACAAGCCAGAGCGAGATTCCTCGCTTCGCTCGGAATGACATCTCGGCGGGCTCGGAATGACATTCCGCCCCGAAAGGGGACTCTACACTATGGGCGGCAGCGGCGGAAGAGCTGGGTGAGCAACTCCAGCGCCAAGTCCGACTCCTCGCGTGAAATGGTGAATGAGGGGGCCAGGGTGAAGACGTTCTTGTAGTAACCTCCCACGTCCAGCACCAAGCCGTACTTACGCCCGGCAAACTCGAGGTCGCCCTTCAGGCCCTCGGCGAAAATGCGGTCAGTGAGATCGCGGTCCGGCGTGATGCCGTCCTCCTTGCAAACCTCGAGGCGCAGCGCCATCCCGAGGCCATCCACGTCTCCGATGATGCCCGGGAAGCGGCTTTGCAGTTCCTTGAGCCCGGCGAGGAAGTAGGCGCCTTTATCGTTCACCAACTTTTCGTAGTCTTCTTCCTCGAGCATCTTGAGCGTCTCGAGTGCCACTGCCGTGCCCAGCGTATTGGCAGAGAAAGTGGAGTGGGTGGAGCCGGGCGGGAAAAGCTCCGGCGTGATCAGTTCTTCGCGCGCCCAAATGCCGGAGATAGGATTCAGGCCGTTGGTTAGCGCCTTGCCAAAGACGATAATGTCCGGCGTAATGCCAAAATTCTCGATGGCCCAGAATTTGCCGGTGCGATAGAAGCCCATCTGAATTTCGTCATCGACGATCAGGATCTTGCGCTGGTCGCAGGTTTCCTTGAGGCGTTGGAAGTAGTCCCGCGGCGGAATCACATAGCCGCCTGTCCCCTGCACCGCCTCGATATAAAAGGCGCCGTACTCGGCGCTCTGCGCCTTGGCGTCCCAAACGCCGTGATACTCATTATCGAACAGCCGGGAGAACTGGTCGTGGCAATACAGATTGCAGCTTTGAGGCTTCAGCCCGTAAATGCAGCGGAAGCAGTAGGGATAAAAGACGAACTGGGCGCGGTCCCCGAAGTGGCCGTAGCGGCGCCGGTAGCGGTAGCTGGAAGTGATGGCGGAAGCGCCGAGCGTCCTTCCGTGATAGCCGCCCATAAAAGCGAACATCAAGTTCTTGCCGGTATAATTCCGAACAATCTTCAGCGAGTCCTCAATGGCCTGCGAGCCGCCTACGTTGAATTGGACCCGCCCTTTCACTCCGAACCGTTTCTCGCAGTATTGAGCGATGCGCGCCGCCACTTCCACCTTCTCCGCGTGCAGGTACTGACAGGCAAGCTGGGGGAGCCGGTCCAGTTGCTGCTTCAACGCCTCGCCCAACCTGCGATTCTTGTAGCCGAAGCTTGCCGCCGAATACCACATCTGGAGATCGAGATAGGGCGTGCCGTGCTCGTCGTAAAGGTAGATGCCCTCACAATCGACAAAAACCTTGGGAGGGTCGAGGTAATGGACCGTATCACCGAAGGAGCAATATTTCCTTTCGAGTTCCAACAGCTCTGTGGTTCTCGTGGATGCGCCGGAAATCGTCAATGGATTATTGCCTCCGCGGAAGAATGAGGTCGACGGTTGGCAGTCGACAGTCGAAAGTTGAAGGTCAAGAGCAAAAGCCTGTCATTCTGATCCCGCCACTCAAGGAGAATGGCGGGGAACTGGTTCTTTGCCCTCTCCGAGGGGAGAGGGCTGTTTTTTGACTTCTGCCTCCCGTGTCCCGCCGAAGATATGGGTACGTCAGCTCAACGGAGGAGGGAAGCCAACAACTGCAGAGATCCTTCGCCCCGACAAGTCGGGGCTCAGGATGACATTCCCTCAGGAGGGCGCTCCCTCAGGTTGACCCCCCCCCACGACGACCCTGCCTAGTCAAGAGGCGATGATTGAACCCTGAGGGCCGCCAGCCTGGCCTTCCGACTTTGAGCGTTCGACTTCGTGCTCCTAACACCTTCCTTCGCCGCCTCTTCTGGACCAATCAACAGAGCGATGGCCTGCTCGACTTCCGCAAAGGTATCGAAGGGGTGGCACGCCTTGCCGTGCTCCTGGCAATAGGCGAGCAACTGTCGCTTGGCAAAGACCACGTCCGCCTCATCGACGGCAAACCGGTCGGAGAGCCCATCACCCACGAAGATGACGGGATGCTTTCCCTTGCCGAGCCGCCGAATCAGTGCCGCTTTGCAGGTGGCGCACCCATGCTCGCAGGGCGGCGCCGAATGAGGGAAGGAGGGTATCAGGCGGCGGCCTTCCAGCCGCAGCGCACTCGAGAACATATGGATGCCGTTTCGGACCGGCCCGTCCACGCCAGCCCGCTTCAGGATTCGCGCGATCACATAGTCGAACCCCTCACTCAGCACGTAGAGTGGAATGCCTCGCTTGCGGGTGAAGCGGCAGAAGCCGGTAAAGGCCGGATCAATGGGAACCGCGTCAATTAAGGCGTCGAGTTCCTGCGCCGAGGTGTCCACGAGCGCGATCTGCCGCTCCAGGCACTCGCGCGAACCGATCGATCCACGCGTCCACGCCTGTTCGACCTCCTGCCAGGAAGGGTGCGCCAGTTGCGCCAGGATCTGGTCCGTTACATCGAGTTGAGTGATCGTCCCGTCAAAGTCGACAAAGACAATTGGGTCGCCGCGGTTCGGTTCTGGTCGTCTTCGAGTAATCATCGTAAGTACCGTAGGTGGTAGATCGTAGGTGGTAGGTGGGGGGAAGCAAATGCATCGTCCGCTGCCCTACCTACGACCTACCGCCTACTACCTACTATCCCTTCCTCTCATCCACCAGCCGACGGGGTTTCCTTCCTTGCTCCAAGCCTCCCGGTGGGAAGATGCGAAACTCGAGCCGGCACATACCGCAGAGGCAGTTCGCCCAAACGTCCGGGTAGCGAGCTTCGAGGTTCTTGCGGACGGCGTTTTCAACCGTCGCGGGGTTAATGCCGTTCGTCAACTGTAGTCGGAATTCCAGGATGTCGTGGATGCCTTCTTGCCGGACCGCTACCTGCCAATTTTCGGAAACCCCCTCCACGTCGTGGAGCACGCGCTCGAAGATTTCAGGGTACATGTTCCCGGCGCCCATCACCACCATTTCGTCGCGCCGGCCGTGGATCTTGGCAATGCGGCGGAGGGTGGCGCCGCAGGGGCAGGGTTCCTCCAGGAACCTTGTCACATCACGCACGCGGTAGCGGATCAGCGGCATGGTGTGCCGCGAAAGCGTGGTCACCACGAGTTCGCCATAACCCTCGGGGTCGGGATCCACAATTTCGAAAAGGAAGTTGTACTCATCCACGTGATAGCCATCGCGCCGCAGGCACTCCACTCCCGCTCCGCCACCCTGCTCGGTGGATCCGTAGCCGAGGATCACAGGACACTTCCAGACGCTCTCGACGTAGTTCCGATAAACCTCCGTCATGCGGTCGCCGCCGGCAAAGATCAACTTGAGTGGAAAGATGCCTTCCTTTTCCGCCATCTCGCTCAAGCTCACCAGCCAAGTTGGGTCGGCGGCAATGACGTTGTACTTGTAAAGAGGCATTCGCGAATAGACTTCGCGCGGGTGCGGCTTGCCGATCGCCGAACAGAAAACTCCCATGCGCTTGCAAGCGAAAAATGTGACCCAGCTACTGATCCAATACCCTGCGTCGAAAGTGCAGACTATCCGGTCGCCCGGCCGCACTCCGTTCTCCCACATCGCCGCAGCCTCGTAACGGGCCGTGAACTCCAACTCGTCGTAAGTGAAATAAACGCGCTTGGGGCCTCCGGAGGTGCCGGTGGTTTCAAACACCAGTTGTGGTTCCCGGCAGATGAAATCTTCCGCCGGCAGGTTGCGCAAGTCCTCGGGGGTGGTGAAGATGTCCCCCAAATCTTCCGGGCGGCGGACGCCGCCCGGCTCAATACCGTTTTCCCGCAGCTTGCGCTGCAAGAACTTCTGGCGCCGTGCCGCGTAGCGCACCAACTCGCGAAACGAATCACGCTGGAGACCCTGGATCACCGGACGCGGAAGGTGTTTCCCCCAGCGAACGAGGCCGGGGGCAGATTCGCCGATCACGACACGCTCAACGATCTTGCGGATGCTGGATAGCATTTTCAGTTATCAGTTATCAGTCATCAGTCATCAGTTCACGAAACACTGACAACTGAAAACTGATGACTGACTACTTCCCTCACATCAGATACGTCGATTCCCCGGAACGCGACTGCGGGGTGGCCAGCAGGTCGATGTAGGTGCTCTTTTCAAGCAGCGCCCGGCTAACCTGCGCGATGGCATGGGCGGCATCAGGCCGGGACAAATCCCTCTGCCGGCGGCTCATCTCGGCGGGGTTCTCCGGCTTGCTGAGCATGCGCGTTACGAGCTGGGGAATTTCCTGCAGAGTTTTAGCCTGGACTGCCACGCCTTGCTGCTCGAGGTAACGGACGTGCCGCTGTTCCGGTCCTGGAATGGGATGGGTCACGATCATGGGCAGCCCGGCCGAGAGCGCTTCCGCGGTGGTCAGCCCACCCGGCTTGGTGATCAGAAGGTCTGCCACTGCCATCAACTCCGGAATGGTATCCACCCAGCCAAAAACCCGCAGGTCAAGCGTGACCTTGCGCCGCAAAAGCTCCAGGGCCTGCCTTAGCTTGCGGTTGTGACCGGCCACCGCCAGTACCTGGAGAGGAAACCCGCACAACTCCAGGTTTTCGACAATGGCGTCCAGCGGCGCCGGCCCCATTCCCCCACCCATCACCAGCACGATAGGTCGCTGGCCGTCCAATCTCAGGGCGCGCAGAAGCTCGGTCTTGTCCAATGGGATGCCAAAAACCGGATCAACGGGAATGCCACAAACTAGAATCCGGTTGGGCGAGATTCCCCAGTGTACAAGCTGAGACCGCGCCTCCTCGCTGGCTACACAATAGACATCGACTTCCGGCTGCACCCAGGGAGGCTCAGCCTGAAAATCAGTTTGGACAGCCAGAATGGGGGCGTAAAACCAGCCTTCGCGCTTGCCGAGAGCGGCGATCTCCAGCGCGCCGATTTCGTTGGCGATAACCAGATGAGGAGCGTAGGCTTTGAGCTGCTCGAGGACTTCCCTGCACCCGTGCCGAAATACCCAGCGCGGGGCCGTGGCGCTGTGGAGTTTCTTCTGCCGGCGCTCGAATAACCACCGCCAGAGACCCGGCGCGCGGCGAAGCAACCACCAGTAGGGGCGAACGTACAGCGTGAGGAACCAGGAGCGCGCCACTTTCAAGGCGTCCAGCAGGCGGACTTCGACAGGATCAATGCAATCGTAGAGCGCGCGCTGGACGACTTCCGCGGCGCGGACATGCCCGGCGCCGACGCCCAACGTCAAAATGAAAATCCGTTTCGAGTTCACAAAAGCCAGGATTCAGGATTCAGGATTCGGGATTCAGGAAAACAACTCCGTCGCGAGAAGTGTGTCGTAATTTGGGCTGGTTTCGCGGCGCACGATGATTTCCCACGCATTCGCCATCTTCCGAGCCTGAATCCTGACTCCTGAATCCTGAATCCTGCCTCATTCAAATTTTCGAATCAGCAGCACGGCATTGAGCCCGCCGAAGGCAAAGGAATTTGAGACGGCCACGCGGACTGGTTTCTCGCGCGCCTGGTTGGGAACATAGTCCAGGTCGCACTCGGGATCCGGCCGGGTATAATTGGCCGTGGGGGGGATCACTCCGCGCTCCGAGGCCATAACCGTCGCCGCCAGTTCGATTGCCCCCGTGGCGCCCATGGCGTGACCATGCATTGACTTTGTGGAACTGATCGCGAGCTTGCGAGCGTGGTCCCCAAACACGGTTTTGATCACCTGCGTTTCGGTCACGTCATTCAGGCGCGTCCCGGTGCCATGGGCATTGATATAATCCACTTCGTCCGGAGCAACCTGGGCTTCCTCGAGGGCCATGCGAACCGCGCGGGCCGGTCCATCGACCGAAGGCTGGGTGATGTGGCCGGCGTCTGAACTCAGGCCATAACCGGAGATTTCCACAGGCATCCTGGCCCCGCGTTTCTTCGCATGTTCCAGTTCTTCGAGGAGGAGCATCGCGGCGCCTTCGCCCATCACGAAACCCTCGCGATCCGCCGAGAACGGCCGGCAGGCCCGGCTGGGATCACCCTCCCCGATCGCCAAAACGCGGACCGACTCCCAAGAGCGAATCATGCCGTAGGTAATCGGGGCCTCACTGCCTCCGGCTAGCATAATATCCGCCATCCCGTACTTGATGAGGTGGAATGCCTCCCCAATCGCATGGCCGGAGGAGGAACAAGCCGTGGCTGTTGTAAACGAAGGCCCCTGCGCCCCAAATTCCATGCAGATCTGCGAAGTCGCAGCGCTATGCATCATTTTGGGGATAGTGAAAGGATGAAGCCGCGTCGCCTGATGGCCATAGAGGCTGAGGTATCCGCTATCCAGGGTATTCGCGCCAGCCATGCCGGTGCCGCTTACCACGCCGAAGCGGGGACGCTCTTCCTCGCGGACCTCTATTCCGCTCGAGCTCATCGCTTCCTGGGCAGCCAGCAAACCAAACTGGCTGAAGCGATCTAACAAATCAAGCCGCTTAGCAGGAAAGTAATCCGCGGGATTGTAATCCGGGACTTCGGCAGCAATCTGAACCGATAGGGAGGAGGGATCAAATTGGCAGATGCGGCGAACTGCCGAGCGGGCCTCGAGCAAGTTCCGAAAAAAGACTTCGGAATCTTTTCCTGCGGAAGCAAAGACTCCAATACCGGTAATGACGACTCTTCGCACGTTTCGCCCCTGTGATCGGATCACCTGGCCGTGGCGGCTGGGGCCTCGCCCTTGGCCATCGCCACGAGATCGGAGATGTCCTTTCCCTCCAAGACTCGTGTCAGACTATCCACCACCTGGCGGACCGACCGCATGTTTTGCGCAACCGAGTCCGGGATATCAATCTTGAATTCCTCTTCCAGGGCGAAGAGGATATTAACTCCGTCCAGCGAGTCGATACCCAATTCCGCAAACTTCGAATCCACGGTGATCTTGCTCGGATCCAAGTGCTGTTCGCGGGCAATAATCTCAATCACTTTCTGGGTTGTATCCATTTCAGCTCCTCGTGATTTGGAGGTATGCTCTCTCAGGTGCTCCTAAGTGGAAATGCCGATGGGATTCCTTTCAGTCAGTTGGGAGACAACCTGAAGCAATTCGGAAAGGCGAAAGGGCTTGTCAAGCAGCGCATACGCGCCCAAGTCTCTGGCTAATTTCCTCTCTGCGGTACTGATGAAGGAAGACATGAGTACGATTTGGTGTTTGGCATTTTGCTTTCGGAGGTTTCGAAGCAGGTCTAAGCCCGACTCGTTGGGCATGTGCAGATCGGCGATGATGATGGGGCAGTCATCATCCCGCGCCAACGCCTCTCGTGCCGCCAACCCGTCGGCTACCGCCTCCACTTGCAGATATCCATTGGCTTCCAAGACCTCACATAATAGGTCCCGGCTCTCCGGGTCATCGTCAACAACGAGGATTCTGCCCACTGAAAGTACACTCCAAATGCTTTACCAATATAGGTAAAGGCAAAATGATTGCCAAGATTCGATCATCTTTCTAACTTGTTGGTATAATTGAGGTTGTACGACGCGGTTGACGTCTCGACGCAGATTATGGTTGCCAAAAGCAACGTCTACTGTATCAAAATGCCACACATTATAGACCTTCGGCCTGACGCGCGTCGGAGCGCCGATTCTGATTCGTTTGCTCACGTTCTGTGGCCACTGTAATGGAAAGAAGAAGAACAGGTTAGAGGAATCCCGATGGTTAACCTCTGGTGTGGCAAAAAGCCACAGGTGGTTCCTGCCTGCAGGCAGAGGTTAACTCAGCACTCACTTTCGTTTCAGATTATGCGCAGGAAATTCAGCCCTGACTCGAGGGCCAGCATAGGACTGTTGGTGAAGGCGCTGACTTCGTAAGGGCAACCGATCTTACAACCCTCACAAAAGTCCCAAAGCGTGGACTCCTGGGCGATGATTTGTCGGGCAGCTTCCGAAGCGAAGATTTCCTTCAGAGGCGCCTGGGATTTGTGAAGAGTCTTAAATGCGCAAGGGAGATGGATGGAACCATCCGGCTTCATGGAAATCAACTTGGAAGGATGCCGGCACGGGAAGCTGGGGCCGAATCCGCCATTTCGGTAGAAGGTATAGTAGTGGGAATAGAAACGCACGTTCTTGGGATAGGCGCCGCGCAACTCACGCAAAAACAATTCCACCTTGTCGATTTCCTTCCCGTGCAATTCCGCGTCGGGGAGCATCTCTCCGTCCCGCATCACGTTGTGGATGGCTTCCGGGTGCAACACCAGGTCCCGTTGCTTCGAAAACTCAGCCAGCTCGGGAAGGTCTTCGAGGTTTTCCAGGTTTACGGCGGCGTTGATCTGCGTGCTGAAGGGTTTTCGCTTGGTCAAAACGAATTCGAGGTTGGCAATGATCTTGGGGAGAGCGTCGATGCCCCGGCGCTTGGCAAAGCGCTGCGGGTTGAGTGAATCAATGGAGACTTCGAGCATGCCGAGCCGCGCCACGCCCTCCGCGTACTTCCGGATGAGGAGACCGTTGGTGGGCATGGAGGTCCACATACCCTTGTCCTCGGCGTAGGCGATGTAATCGCAGGTATGGGGATTCAGCAGCGGCTCGCCACCCGAGAAACTGAGCGCAAAGATACCCATCCCGCAGAATTCGTCAATGCGCTGGAAGATACGCTCGCGAACCGCCCGACTTTGCAGGTCGTTAAACTTTCCCTCTTCGCCGAAAATGCAATACTCGCAAAACATATTGCACATCAGCGTGGTTTCGAACATCACCATGTAAGGGAGTTTGAACCCCGACCCGAGGTGCTTCAAAGCGCATTTGGCGATGTAGGTATACTTCATGGCATGCCCTGAGTTGTCGGCAGGGACAAACGTCTATCCTGCTAAGTACCACCCAACGTCGATTAAGCCCTCACCCAGGATACCGCAATTCCAGGGAACAGGGAACAGGTTACAGGGAATAGGGAACAGAGGGGACACGGGGGACATTAGGCGAAAAGCTGTTCTCTGTTCCTTTGCCCTGCAACCTGTTCCCTGTAACCTGTTCCCTATTCCCTGTTCCCTGTGTTATATCCTGATCTTATACTCCTCAATCTTCCTGTACAGGGTTCGCCGATTGATTCCAAGAATCGAAGCGGTTCTAACCTTGTTACCGCCAGTGACCTTCAAAACATGCGTCAGATAGCGCTTTTCCATCTCGTCAAGGGAGGGCAACTCCGCGTAGAAGCTCTCCAAGCGATTGTCCTCACGCGAGCCCCCGCACACCTTGGGAGGCAGATTTTCTGGCGCAATGAAGCCGGTGCGCGTCAGCGCCGCAGCCGCCTCGAGGGCATTCTCGAGCTCGCGGACATTCCCCGGCCATTCATAGCTCATCAAAGCGGAAAGCGCGTAAGGAGAAATCGAGAACCCTCTTCCCCGCTCGCCTCCGAACTTCTTCAGGAAATGCTCAACCAGCAGCGGGATATCTTCCAGGCGCGCGCGCAGGGGTGGGATGTCAATTTCGATCACCCGCAACCTGTAGTAAAGGTCCTGCCGGAATTTGCCTTCCTCGACAAGTGCAGCCAGGTCGCGGTTACTGGCGGCGATGATCCGAACGTCCACCTTGATCACTTGGTTGCTGCCGATCCGCCGCACTTCCTGTTCCTCCAGGGTCCTCAGGACTTTCACCTGGAGAGCGGGACTCATCTCGCTGACCTCGTCCAGAAAGACGGTGCCGTCGCTAGCCTCCTCGAAGATGCCCCGCTTGTTCTCGACGGCCCCCGTAAATGAGCCGCGCACATGCCCGAAAAGCTCCGTCTCCAGCAGCGATTCCGCCAGCCCGCCGCAGTTGACGGCATAAAACCGTTCCGCAACTCTGGGCCCGTTACAGTGAATGGCTCGTGCGACAAGTTCCTTTCCTGTCCCACTCTCCCCGCAAATCAGAACCGTGGAACGCGAGTCGGCTACCATCGCAATCTTCTTGTAGACTTCGAGCATCTTCGGGCTTCGGCCCACCAGGCTGGAGAGCTGTCCCTGGCTCTCAAGCTGCCGCTTCAGGTTACGGTTTTCACGGACCAGCTTCCGGTTGCCAAGGGCACGGTCGACCTGCAATAAGACTTCATCAATCTTGAAGGGCTTTGAGATGTAGTCAAAGGCTCCTGCCTTGACGGCTTCGATGGCGGTTTCCATGCTTCCGAACGCGGTGATCAGGATCACCTCGGACTCCGGTTGGATCCTCTTGTAGGCGCGCAACACGTCAAGTCCGTTCAGACTCGTTCCCAGCCTCATGTCGCTGATAATGACGTCGAACAGTTCCTGCTTCCCAACTTCGAGGGCCTCCTCGCCGCTGGAAGATGTGACAACGCGATAGCCCTCCTCGCCCAGGATCTCCCGCAACAGTTCCAGTGTCTCGGCGTCATCATCCACCACCAGGATGTTGGCGCCAGCCCGCTTCGAAGCCTCGTCCGCTCTTTCAATCATTGCAGTCTCCAAATTTCCTACCCTTCACAATGGGACCGGGCTCGCGACCCCCTCACCCGGCCCGCCCCGGCTGGCGAAAACGCCGGCGGCGGGCCACCCTCTCCCCCAAGGGGGAGAGGGCTCGCCCTTCCCTCAAGCCCAGAGGGCCAAGGTGCACACAGCAAGAAAAACCAGCACAAATGTAGAAACTCCAGTGGCCGGGGCAAGCCCCGGCCGTACGAACTTCATCCTTTACCCTTTGCTACTTTCCAGCGCCGATCCTACCGCAACGCCGACTACCTCTGCCTTCTCGCGGCAATCGACGGGCAAAACCAAGGTAAAGGTAGTTCCTTGCCCAGGCTTGCTTTCCACGTAAATGGTACCGCCATGCTGACGAATGATCTGGTCGCAAATCGCAAGGCCCAGGCCGGTTCCTGTCCCCATCCGTTTGGTTGTAAACATGGGGTCGAAGACATGGGCCATGGTATCCGGCGACATGCCCGCGCCATTGTCCGCTACACGGACGGCAACTCCCCGCGCATCTCCATTCGCCAGCCGAGTTTCAATCCGCAGTTCGCCTCCCCGTGGCATCGCATCCATACTGTTATTGATGAGGTTTAAGAAAACTTGCTGCAAATACCCGCCATCCCCGTAAATCTTCGGACAATCCTTCGCAAGGCCCAGCTTGACGTTGATCTTCCTAAGTTGCAGGGCGGGAGAGGAAAGAAGCACCACCTCCTCCACTACGCGCCGAAGGTCCACCAGTTCGATTTTCAATTCAAACTTGCGGCTCCACGAAAGCAGTTGCTTGACGGTCCGCACAATGTTGTCAATTTGCTTTTCGATGATCTGGAGCCGCCGGCTTGTGGATGGGTCAGCATCTTTTCGGCGCGCGAGCAACTGCACGTGTCCGGATATGGAATTAAGCGGCGTCCCGATTTCGTGGGCCAGGCTGGCGGCGAGCTGGCCGGCGACGGCCAATCGCTCTGAGCGCGCCAGCTTCTTCTGGGTCTCGAAAAGCTCTTCGTTGATGCGCCGCAACTCTTCATTGGCCTCTGCCAGCCCTGCCGTGGCTTCCTGAACTTTGCGTTCTAATTCGGTATTGAAATTCTCAATCCGGCGCAGCATCCTGTTCAGGTGCGCCGCGAGCATGCCAATCTCATCCAAGCTTCGCAGGCTAGCCCGGACGTTGAGCTGCCCCTTTTCAGCCCCTTCCATGACGCGAATCATATCCTTCACCGGAGCCCTTACCGCCCGCAAGAAGAAGATATGAACCACCAGAATGACCACCACCAGGCTCGCCAACATCAGCAGCAGGTTGCGGATCACCAACTGGCGGGTCACCACACTGGTGTGCGACTTAGAGACCTTCAGATTCAGACAACCCACCGGCTGACCCTCGGAAAGGATCGTCACCCCCATAACCCAGAACTTGCCATTGTTGGTTTCAATCGCGAGGGACTCATCGTCCGGTCGCACGAACTCGTCGTATTTCTCAATACCGGGGATATTGTCCAACTCCAGGTGTTCTCCCTGAGGTGATGTCGTTGCCTCGAGACGGTGCGGCGAACCATGCACGTAAACATCCGCTTGGCGTACGCCCGGCAGGTCGCGCTGCATTTGCTTTAAGACTCGTTGAAGTTTCCCGGCGTCCTGAAGCGCGTCTTCGTTGACCAACTGGTGGGCCGTAGCTCTTGCCTGGGCCAATGTCTTGCTGAAGATCTCATCCTCAACTAGTTGCTGAGTTAGGAGCATCGCAATGTAAGTCGAGACCCCGACAACAGAGACAACCGCAACGGCGAATATAATGATAATCTTGGTTTGGAGGCCAAAACGCGATTGAGTCATCATAGGTTTGCCAAGCTGTCATTCTAGCATCGCATGTGGCAAAAAGGAACACTTGCTCAATTCGAGTAACTGCTTAATTCTAATGGGGTTATATTCTTAAGGTTTTCGGAAGCGGCGTAACTGGGCGCGAAAACACATTCTGATTGAATGGTTTCTGCGTCTCGCCTATTATGCGCAATTTGAGTTCGTGCCGGGGGCGACCATCCCGGTTGAACTGCAAGCAATAGGTGGGCTATGGCTCTATCGGTATTGTAACTAGGGCCGGAACATTCTGTAGGGAGAATTCCGCCATCAGGAAAGCCCCTTTCCAAACTCTGCTGAGCCGGCTTGGCCCGCTCCTATTCCTCGGGGGCATTGGCTGTCTTTACCTCGACTCCTTCATCCCGCCGTTTACTCCTATCTACCAGGGAGATACCGTACCCATCTACCTGTTGGAAGCCGTGAAGATGCTCGAGGGGCAGGTAATGTATCGAGACTTTTTCCAATTCACGCTTCCAGGCACCCAGGTTTTTTATCTGCTACTTTTCAAATTGTTCGGGGTCCGGGCTTGGATTCCCAGCGCCATGTGGATCGTGCTGGGAATAAGTTTGGCATGGTTGTCCGTCATTGTCTCAAGACACCTTTTGAGCGGGGCGTATGTCTATGTGCCTAGCCTGCTTTTTCTAGCTTTTGGGTTTGTCACGGAGCGTGACCCCACCCACCATTGGTTCAGTACCATCGCATGCATGGGGGCCATCGCCGTATTGATTGCGAAAAGAAGCCCGGCTCGATTGGGGGCAGCCGGGGCGCTCTGCGGCCTTGCTGCCTTGTTCACTCAGTCCCGGGGTGTGATAGCACTTTTGGGCTTCGCCACGTTTTTGCTCTGGGAATGTCGTGCAAAAAAGCAGGGCTGGGGTTGGCTGGTCAAGGCTGAAATGTATTTGTTCGCAGCCTTCCTCGCCACAACCTTGCCGCCGCTCGCTTACCTTGTTTGGAAGGTTGGCCTCGGACGCTTCATCGCCTGCACGGTTGTCTTCTTGATGAAGTATTGGTCCAAATGGTACTGGGGCACGCTTGACGTCTACATGGCGGATCCGCCGTCCTTCCCTCTCTTGCTGGAGCCACCGGCTTTGTTGGTCTGGCTTTTCATCCACGCTCTGCTGCCGTTCGTGTATGTTTTATTCTTGGTGCGGTACCACCGGCTGGCGAGAGCGCGTCCCGACGAGCCGTGGGATCGCCTAATGCTCGTCAATACCCTTGGGATTTTCTTATTCCTCGGCATCGCATTCTCCCCGGTGTGGTTCAGATTGATTTCCGTCGCCCCGACGGGGCTGATTGTGTTTGTGTGGTTGATCAAATCCTCCCCAAAGCTCCCCCGGGCGGTTACCCATTTTGTCGCGGCTTACGCATTGGTGGTTCTGGTGGCCCAGTCGGTTATTGTGCAAACGGGTTGGAGGGGATATCTCCAGTCGCCGACGGGGCGCGCGGCTCTCCTCGATCCGGACCGCTTCGAGAAATACCGTTGGATACTCAATCGAACACACCCGAAGGACTTCTACTTCCAAGCTGACGATTGTGATCAGTATTTTCTGCTGGATTTGCGAAATCCAGCCGCAGTGTCCTTTGTTACGGAGAGCAGTTACACCCGGCCTGAGCAGGTGCAGAACGTCATTGAAATGCTGGAAAAGTACCAAGTGCGGTTCGTGATGTGGTCCGCATGGCTGGACGTTCCTCGTACCCGGGGCGCGGACGGTAGTTCATTAGCCCCTCTCCGCGCCTATCTCCGAGCTCATTACCATCCTGTGAAAGAATTTGCCGATGATCTTGAAGAGGCCTGGGAACGCTCTCGCTAGACGGTCGCGCTGGAAGCGAAAAGATACAGTCTCCAGGAGCGAAGCCGCGGGCGGCTGGCGCTCCAAAGGAATTAGTTGCGAGAATCCAACTTCCCCGAAGATGAATTGGTGTACGGTAACTGGTCCAGCCTCATTGGGAGCATACAAATTTGGAGGACGCCATGGGACCGACAGTGAAACCAAAGGGACCTTGCCTGTGGTATGTGTGTGTGTTCCTGACTCTTCTCGGGCTCGCGCTGATGTCAAATTTTGAGGACTCAGCGGACCGGGCCTACATGACAGAAAACGACATGGTTCCGAGAGATTTTGCGGTCTTTTACGTCGGCGGCAAAATTGCCTTGCAGAAAGGTGCCCAGCCTCTCTACTACCCTCCCGCCGACCGCAGCCAGGGGTACAGGCTTCTGTACGCTCCGGTTGAAAATTCAACTGCCTGGGCGCAAGTGGCACGGGCGAGCGGGTTCTCACGAATACTCCACTATACCAATCCGCCTTTTTCCGCACTAGTTATGGCACCCTTCGCGAAAATGCCCTGGCAGCAGGCCTATCTCGCCTGGCAATTGCTGATTATAACGCTGACAGCAGCCGCCATATTCCTGACCCTAAAGCTCGTTCCTTCCGGGTCCTCGTTTGCAACCTTTTCAATTACCCTTGCGGCGGTGTCTTGCTTCTATCCCTTTAAAGATAATCCTATTATGGGCCAGATCAATGCCCTGGTTCTGTTTCTGTGGGTTGTGGGTGTCTACCTTCTCAATCGTCACCGGCCGATTGCTTCAGCATTGTGCTTCGCGCTTGGGACAGTAATCAAGGTTGCTCCCGCTGTCGCTGTTCCGCTCCTCGCCTTGCGCCGGCAGTGGCGTTGGTTGGTCGCTTACGGGGTGTGGTTAATTGCCCTGACAGGAATTTCTGTATGGCGGCTGGGATGGCAGAACAACCTGACTTGGCTAACGGCGGTGTACCCGGCCATTTCCTGTGGGGTGGGGAATTCTGAGAATCGCTCATTAGCGGGCCTGATTGATGCACTGTACGCTCCCGGGTGCGTCGTCAACTCACAGTGCCCAGTCCCTGCAGGATTGTGTCTGTTCCACAAAGCTTGTGGCGTGGCTGTCATTCTGGTCTTCCTCATCTGGTGCTGGAAAAAAAGGAAGGACGCAAGTGGCGTAATCGATGAGCTCATCGTGCTCCCCCTCATCTACCTTCTGGTGGCACCCTTCGGTTGGGGTCACCACTTCCTCCTCGCGGTTTTCCCCTTAACCTATCTTTGGGCAAGGTCACGCGAGGCGACCGACGTCGAGATTGTCACGCTGAGCCTCAGCACGCTAGCATTGGGAACCGCCTTACCTAATTACATGGCGGCTGCTTCCCCCTGGGCGAGACCGCTGCTCACCGTCTTGGCCATCGCCCTCTTTCCAGCAGCCACCTTAGCGGTAATCTGGGTGGGTATGCGGATGTACGTCCGCTCACGAGGGTTGGACAAGCAACCTCTTGCCGTCGGTCAGAAGCACCTGACCTAGGAATAAGCTTCCCCCGCGATTCAGTTGCTTCGCGATCTTACCGGCCGAGCTCGCCTTAATTCCACTCCCCCGGGGCGAGGGGCGGGTGCGGGTCGCCATTGCGCACCCCCTGCATACGGAAGTCGTCCATGCTACCCCTGCCGCTCAGGAACTCTGGCGTACCGCACGTCGGGAATACACCGGCTTCTTCGCAACCCGACGACAATTCAAACAGCCACCCCTCCTTTTCGCGCTTTGGCAGTAAACTATCGGTAGCGCTGGTTTGTCCCGGAGGCAAACATGGAAAACCGCGAGATTGCAGCCGTCTTTGAAGAAATCTCGAACTTGATGAAGATCATCCAAGACGACCCCAAATGGACTTTCAAGGCCGCTGCCTATGATCGTGCCAAACGCGCGATCGAAGGTTTCCCTGAGCGGCTGGAAGACATCGCTCGCGACCCCAACCGGAAACTGACCGACATCTCAGGGATTGGCGAAGACCTGGCAAAGAAAATCATTGAGCTAATCGAGACCGGGAAAAGCAAGTACCACCAGGAGCAATTGGCAAAAGTGCCGGCAAGCCTGCTCGAACTCTTACAATTGCAAACCGTCGGTCCCCAGAAAGTGCGTTTATTTTACAAGCAAGCTGGCATCAAGAGCATTGACGACTTGGAGGCCGCTGTCCAAGCGGGCCGCTTGCGGAACCTTCCCGGCATGAGCGTTAAGTCCGAGGAGAACATCCTGAAAGCCCTCGAGGTTTACCGTCGAGCCGCCGGACGCTTCCGGCTGGATACGGCCTATGAAACCGCGCAACAGCTCACCCACTACCTTAAGGAGTTTCGTGGAGTGGAGAAGGTCACACCTGCCGGCTCACTCCGGCGTGGGCGGGAAACCGTCGGGGACGTTGACCTGCTCGTCACAGGCTATGACCACGCTGGCATCGCGGACCACTTTGCCAAATTCCCGGGGGTCGCCCAGTTGCTGGCAAAAGGTGAAGACAAAGTGAGCCTGAAGCTCCAGAACGACCTGCAGGTCGACGTCCGCCTGCTCGACCGCGAATCTTACGGCGCCGCCCTGCAATACTTCACTGGTTCAAAGGAACACAACGTGGCGCTGCGCGAGCGTGCGAAAAAACGAGGATGGAAGCTGAGCGAATATGGCCTCTTCAAAGGGGAAGAAGCGCTGGCCCGCCGAACCGAGGAAGAAATCTACGCCAAGCTGGACCTGCAGTGGATTCCCCCGGAGCTGCGCGAAAACCAAGGCGAGATCGAAGCGGCGGAAAAAGGTGAGCTCCCCAAGCTGGTGGAACTGGAGGACATCAAGGGTGACTTGCACATGCACACCACCGCCTCGGATGGCAAGGCCAGCGTGGAGGAGATGGCGGAAGCCGCCAAAAAGCTCGGCTATGAATACATCCTCATCACGGACCATTCGAAGGCCGTAACCATCGCGAATGGCCTGGACGAAAAACGCGCCGTGGAGAACATCCGCCGCATCAAAGCGGCGCGCAAGAAAGTCAAAAACATCGAAATCTGGACAGGCGCGGAGGTCGACATCCTGGGCGATGGCAGTCTCGATTATCCGGATGAAATCCTGAAGCAATTCGACATCGTTTTGGTGAGCGTCCATTCCCGCATGAACATGCCCGCCGAGGAAATGACAGCCCGCCTTCTGAAAGCTCTCGCCAATCCCTACGTCAGGATCCTCGGACACCCCACGGGCCGCCAGATTCTGAAACGCGACCCGTTCGTTTTCGACCTTGAAAAGGTTTTCGCGGCAGCAAAGGAATACGGCGTCATCCTGGAATTGAACGGCCACCCCGAACGCCTCGACCTCTGCGACCGGCACCTGAAGCTGGCGCGAGATCGGGGAATGAAAGTCATCATTTCCACCGACGCGCACAGCCCCGATCATTTCAAACTGATGCGCTACGGAGTGGTGACGGCGCGACGCGGCTGGATGCGCAAGGAAGACGTCCTGAACACCCTGCCACCGGAAGAGCTTCTCGAAAGCCTGCGGCCGAAAGAGCAGTGACAAGTGACGAGTGATGAGCAGGAAAGCAGGTGCCAGGGGACGGAAGGGCAGTGACAAATGACGAGTGACGAGCGGAAAAACAGAAGCACGGGAATGCGGTTATTTCCTGGTTCTAATTTCCAATTTCCAGTTTCCGATCTCCAGTTTCGAATTTCCCACTCGTCACTTGTCACTCGTCACTGCTCTTTTCCAAACCGCACCACGACGAGCGTGAGGTCATCCGCTTGCGGAGAATTGCCTACAAATTCGTGCACCTCGCCCACCACACGGCGGCAGATTTCATCCGCAGTCAGGCCTGAACAACCTTCCAGAAGATTCCGCAACCTGGCTTCTCCGAACAGCTCTTCATCGGCGGCGTGCGCCTCGGTGACACCATCCGAGCAAATCAACAAAACGTCGCCGCCTTGCATTTGTGCGCCGGCGACTTCAAACGTCGTGCCAGGGAACAATCCCACGGGGAAGTTCGCGGGACTCAAACGGTCAACCCTGCCGTCGGCGCGGATAATCAGAGGCGGAACGTGCCCGGCGTTGACGAACTGAAACCTGCCGAGACGGTCCATGACTCCGTAGAGTATCGTGGCGAACATCTCCGAGGGTGTCCGCTCGCAAAGGAAATCGTTCACGCGTTCAAACAAGAGAGCAAGGTCCGGATCGCCGGCTGCCACTGCGGCGAAGGCTCCCTGCAGGTTGGCCGCCAGCATGGCGGCGGGAAGGCCTTTACCCGACACGTCCGCCACGACGAATCCGTAGCGCTCGCCGGGCAGGTGCACCATGTCGTAGTAGTCTCCGCCCACATGTTCCGTCGGCATGGTGGTGGCGCAAACCTGGAAGTAGTCGCACGTTGGGAAGCGGCGTGGCAAAAGCGCCTGCTGGATGTTGCGGGCAAGGAAGATCTCGTGCTGGATGCGCTCCTGCTCTTGGGCAATGCGCAACAGGCGGGCGTTCTCGATGATGGTGGCGCCTTCCACGGCGAGCGTTTGCAGCACCTCGCGGTCGAGCCCCGTCACCGCGGTGGGGTGCGAGCGCGTATCAAGATAAAGGACGCCGAGCAGTTCGGGCGCCGTGATTTGGATAGTCTCGCCATCTGTTTCAGAAACCGGCAGCTTCTGTAAAGGGACTGCAACAATGCCGCGCACTTCGGTACGGATGATCTTGGTCTCCTGAGCCGTGCGGCCGGTCATCTGGTCTTCCAGGATCACTTCTTCCTGGCCCGAGGCCGCCACCCGCTCCACCACGGCGCGGGAGTAGTCTGTGACGTCGCGTCCCAGGTAGACGCCGCCTGCTCCCCGAGCAAGCTTCAGGCGGAGGTTTCCATCCGCCTCGCGGAGGAACAGCAGCCCGCGCTCCGCGTTGGCCAGTTGTAACGCCGAATCCACCAGAGCCACCAGGACTTCCTCGAGGGCCGGGGCCCGGTGCATCATCTGGGCCATTCGGAGGAGCAACCCGAGATGCTGAAGCTGCGGCGCCGGACCCGCCGTAGCCTTCTCCAGCTTTTCCAGCAGTTCTGGCAGCACCGCTTGGTCCACTACGAACGAAAGCGTGTAGGAATCCGCCACGCCCAGATTGATGCGATCACCCGATTTCAGCGGGCAGGAACTGATCCGTTCATTGTTCACGGCAGTCCCGTGCCGGCTCCCCATGTCTTCAATAAGGTAGCCGCTATCTGTCTTAACAATTTGAGCGTGACGGCGCGAGATTCTGCTGTCCAGCAACACCAGGTCGCTGTCGCTCTGCCTGCCCATCGTAAAAGGTGTGCGAACGATTTCGACTTCGCGCTGGTTCCCAAACGCGTCACGAACGATGAGACGTGGAAGAGTATTCGCCATATGCGCCGCCTGCCGAACAGAATGGCAATGATTATAGCAAGGAACCCCGAGCCGCCATAGCCCCGCCTGAAGGGATTGCCTGGCAGTGTCCTGGTTGGCGGCGTGGCACCTTCCCCCACCTACTACCTACCACCTACCAGAATACGTTTGACAAACCCCATCACGACTTCTGATAATCGCAGACTCTGGAATCGCAAAGGCATCCACTATGCAAAAGTCACGGCGCATGCTTGAAATTTTGTTGGTTTGTGGCCTGGCGGCGGGCCCCTTATTTTCATCCCAGCGCCCGCCGGCCGAGGCCGAGAAGACTGCGGAAAAGGTTCTCCTGCAAGCCATCATCATCGATACCCATGCGGACACCCCCCAGATGATGCTGGATGAGGGCTACGACCTCGCACAGCCGGACAGCCCTTTCATGATTAGTGTCCCGAAGATGCGGCAGGGGCATCTCTCGGCCGAGTTCTTCTCCATTTGGGTGGATGTGGGGTGGCCGAAGCAAGATCTCATTCACCGCGCGCTCGATTTGATTGACGTCGTGTATGAGCAGGTCGGACGCCACTCCGACGTCCTCGGCATGGCCACGACGGCAGACGAAATCGTGCGCCTTCATCTCCAGGGAAAGTTCGCCATCTTGATGGGAGTCGAGGGGGGGCACATCATCCAGGACGACCTCCGAGCGCTGGACATCTACTACCGCCTGGGCGTCCGTTATATGACGCTGACCCACACCGCTAATACAGAGTGGGCGGATTCCTCCGGCGACAAGCCCAAGTGGAACGGCTTGACGAATTTTGGGAAGCAGGTGGTCGAGCGCATGAACCGCCTGGGAATGATGGTGGATATCTCCCACGTTTCCGACAAGACCTTTTACGATACGCTCGCCGCCACCCATGCGCCTGTAATCGCCTCCCACTCTTCCTGCCGCGCTCTTTGCGATGTTCCCCGCAATATGACGGACGATATGATCCGCGCCTTGGCCAAGAACGGCGGCGTCATGGACATCAACTTTTACTCCGGCTTTCTAAGCCCCGATTTCGCCGCGGCGTACAAAAAGGTTGCCCCGCAAATCCAGGCGGATGAGTCCGCCGCAGAAAAGCAGTACGCGAACGACCGTAAACGGCTGGCCGAGGAGTCTCGGGACATTTGGGCGCGCTACGCATCCCAATTCCCCGCGCCGAGTTACACTGCCATCGCCGACCACATTGACCACGCCGTGCAGGTCGCCGGCATCGACCACGTCGGCCTGGGGTCGGATTTCGACGGTATTGATTCGGCCCCCAAGGGCATGGAAGATGTCTCAAAGCTTCCTGACTTGGTGCGCGAACTGGCCCGGCGGGGATACAGCGAACAGGATTTGAAAAAGATTCTGGGCGGCAACCTCCTCCGCGTCATGCGACAAGTGGAACGCGTGGGTCGCGAGATGCGATCCCCAAAATAGTGAAGCCGTTTGACTTTTGCCCTTCGACTTTTGACGTGTCGGGAAACAGTGAGTATTTCAAATATATTTGGTTATAACTTCGCAGACATGGAGATGCTGATGAAGAACCTGCTGACCACATTTTTCGCGATGTTGCTTATCACTGGAATTCTTTGGGGCCAGGCCACGACAAATGAGACTGCCGGAAAGCCAACACCACAGCGCGCTCCGGCAGGACCCTCGTTGCTGAAACCCTCCTCTCTTAACAAGCAAGCGCCCACGACTTTCAAGGCGAAGTTTACGACAACTAAGGGAGACTTCGTGGTGGAGGTCACGCGTGCCTGGTCACCGCTGGGCGCGGATCGTTTCTACAACCTCGTGAAGTACCATTTCTACGACGGCGCCGCCTTCTTCCGCGTGCTGCCGGGCTTCGTGGCGCAATTCGGCCTCAGCGCCAAGCCCGAAATTTCTCGGGTATGGGCCTCCGCCACCTTCAAGGACGATCCCGTCACCCAGAGTAACCTGGAAGGCTACCTGACCTTCGCCACCGCTGGCCCCAACACGCGCACCACCCAGGTCTTCATCAACCTCGCCAATAACCAGAACCTCGACGGCATGGGCTTCTCGCCCTTCGGCAAAGTGGTCGAAGGCATGGACGTGGTGGAAAAGTTCTACACCGGTTACGGCGAGGGCGCGCCGGGAGGCAACGGTCCCGAGCAGGGCCGAATTACAAACGAAGGGAAAGCCTATCTCGACAAAAGCTTCCCGCTGCTGGATAGCATCAAGACGGCCGTCATCCTTCAGTAGTCCCGCCGCGGCGGGTCAGTGGTCAGTCGTCAGTGGTCAGGTTTCAGTTAAGGGGGGCCAGTGTTCTCGGCCGGGAAGAACTGGAAGCCCATATTAGATAGGCATTTTCCAGTTCCTAATTTCTTTTCTGATTTCTAATTTCCAGTTTCCAGTTTCTAGCTTGACTTTCGACTCTTGCATCTACAAGGAGCCCCCAATGACCGATCTGAAGCCTGGCAAATGCGCAATCATCGAGACCAGCCTGGGCGAGATTATCTGCGAGTTATTTCCGCAACACGCCCCGAAAACGGTGGAGAATTTTGTAGGTCTCGCGACAGGAACGAAAGAGTTCATCGACCCGAAGACGCGCAAGCCCGCCAAGCGCCCCTTCTACGATGGATTGATCTTCCATCGCGTCATACCCGATTTCATGATCCAGGGCGGCTGCCCACTCGGGACCGGCACCGGTGGCCCCGGTTATCAGTTCAAAGATGAACTCGCCAAGGGCGTGGGGTTTGATGAGCCGGGCAAGCTGGCCATGGCCAATGCCGGTCCGGGCACGAATGGCAGCCAGTTCTTCATAACGCTTGCGCCCACAGCTTGGCTGAACAACCACCACACCATCTTCGGTCAAGTCGTGAAAGGCCGGGACGTCGTCGCCAAGATCGCCGCTGTCGCCCGTGACCGGAATGACCGGCCAAAGACACCCGTGGTGATCAATGCAGTGAAGATCGTAGATGTGCCGTAGGGGTTCGGTTCTGATGTGGGCGGGATTTCCATTTGCGCCACACGTCTCACTTTTTTGAACTCTTCTGCGCCAGCGACATCCTGTTCCCACGTATTTTCAAGGGGTTAGAAGAATGCTGAGGAGATGGGGGACGTCGTATAAGTGTGGCGTTTTGACACACTCCGCGGTTCGCTCGCCTAACTGTACGCTACATAAGTAGCCCATCCAAAAGGCAAGGGCGGAGATTCTTCGCCCCGACAAGTCGGGGCTCAGAATGACAGGCGTGTGGAAAAGCGGCGGGCTCTCCAGAAACTCGACGCATTACTAGTTTCCATTGAGCAGCTTGGGCCGAGCCTGTCTGATCCGTCCTCGCCCCGCAACTAACCCCTCACCCGGCCCGCGACGGCTGGTGAAAGCGCCGTCGCGGGCCACCCTCTCCCCTTGGGAGAGGGCAGACCCACTTTATGATGCGCTCCGTTTCTGACATCACGGCTAGCGTTCTTCGGCTATACATTCTCAGAATGACAGGCGTTTGGAAAAGGAGCACCCCTATGTGCCTCCGCCTTTAGCCTTCTGACTCCTGACTTCTGGCTTCGCCCGCGTTACACCCCGATAATCTCCACCAACTCCTTCACCGCGGCGGCGGATTTTTGAAGCGCCGCATGTTCTTCCGGGGTCAGTTTGATTTCCACAATCTGCTCGATCCCTCGCACGCCCAGCTTCACCAGCACTCCCACGAACACGCCGTGGATGCCGTACTCGCCTTCGAGGTAAGCGGTGCAAGGCAGAATTCTTTTGCGATCCGCGAAGATGGCGTCAATCATCTCCACCACCGCCGAGGAGGGCGCGTAAAAGGCGCTTCCGGTTTTGAGGAGGTTCACAACTTCGGCTCCGCCGTTACGGGTGCGCTTAATGATGGCTTCGAGCTGTTCCCGAGGCATTAAATCCTCCACCGGGATTCCCGCCACGCTCGTATAACGCGGCACGGGCACCATAGTGTCTCCGTGGCCGCCCAGAACGAACCCCTGCACGTCCCGAACCGAGACGTTCAGGGCTTCCGCGATGAAGGTCCGGTAGCGGGCCGTATCCAGAACGCCCGCCATGCCGATCACGCGGTTCTTTGGAAATCCGCTCACCTTGAACGCTGTTTGCACCATGGCGTCCAGCGGGTTGGTCACAACGATCAGAATGGCCTCCGGCGAGTACTTCGCCACCTTCTCGGTGACTCCCTTGACGACCTCATAGTTCTTTCTCAGCAGGTCGTCGCGGCTCATGCCGGGCTTGCGCGCAAGGCCCGCCGTTATCACCACCAGGTCCGAGTTCGCCGTGTCCGCGTAATCGTTCGTTCCCCTGATCTTAACGTCGTAACCCTCGACGGGCCCGGATTCGAGCATGTCCAAAGCCTTGCCCTGCGGGACGCCCTCGAGGATGTCAATCAGAACCACATCCGCCATTTGCTTGTCCACCAAGCGCTGAGCTACCTCTGCGCCAACATTACCTGCACCAACCACTGTCACTTTTTTGCGAATCATTAGCCCCTCCTCAAGAAACATTTTAGATTTTGGATTTTAGATTTTGGATTGGGGCGTGCTACTACCTCTTCTACCTACCGCTCTGACCTGTTACTACGCCCTGTCCTAGCGGGCCTCAGCACGCGGGGGGAGGCAACAGTAGCCCGCTTCAATCCAAGATCCGGAGTAGCCTATTTCCTGACAGGAGGCGGTCACACCAGGCAGTCGGCGATAGGCAAGGGGCAGTAGGCCGCCCCAATCCAAAATCTAAAATCCAAAATCTAAAATCGCTGCATGTTCTCAATCATCGCGCCCGCAAAAGCGCTCGTGCTGAGCCTCTCGACGCCGGTGATGCCGTCCATGACCATCAGCCGCTCCAGGTCGTATGTGACGCGGTGTTGCGCGATAGTCGCGGCCAAGGCGTCCTCGATCGACTTGCCAACCTCGGGCCAGCCGATGAATTCAAACATTAACGCGCCGGAGCGGATCACAGCGCCGGGATTGATCACGTCCTTATCCGCGTATTTGGGCGCGGTGCCGTGGGTAGCCTCAAACACCCCGAACCCGTCGCCAATGTTCGCGCCGGGAGCCAAGCCCAGCCCGCCGACCTGCGCCGCGCAGGCGTCCGAAAGGTAATCGCCGTTCAGGTTGGGCGTGCAGACCACCTGGTATTCATCCGCGCGCGTCAGAATCTGCTGCAGCATCGAATCGGCGATGCGGTCGTTCACCAACAGCTTGTTTTTCCACTGACCCTTGCCATGAGTAGAATAGATGGAATCCAGGCAGTCCTTCACTTCCTGGCAAATCTGCTGCTTGAAGTTTTCGGTCGCCATTTCGAGTCCAGGCTCAACCAGGGACGCCAGCGCTTCGACCGGGGCCTGGGGGTTCTTGTCCTTGCCGTCGAGCGCCCAGCGCTCGCGCTCCGTAACGATGTGGTGGCGGAACTCCTGCTTGGCCAGCTCGTAGCCCCAGTCGCGGAACGACCCTTCGGTGAACTTCATGATGTTGCCCTTATGCACCAGGGTCACGGTCTTCAAGCCATGGTCGATGGCGTAACGGAGGCCGCGACGCACCAAGCGTTTGGTGCCGGTAATCGAAATGGGTTTGATGCCCACGCCGGAGTCGAGGCGGATCTGCTTCTTGATGTTATCTTCCCGAAGCAGCGTGTTCACAAACTCGATAACACGCTTCGCCTGCTCCGATCCCTCGCGCCACTCGATGCCCGCGTAAACGTCTTCCGTGTTCTCGCGGAAGATGACGATGTTCATGCGCTCCGGATACCTGACCGGCGACGGCACACCCGGAATGTACTTCACCGGCCGCCAGCAGGCGTAGAGGTTCAGGAGTTGCCGCAGGGCAACGTTCAAGCTGCGGATGCCGCCACCCACCGGCGTCGTCAGCGGACCTTTGATAGCAATACGGAACTCCTTGATGGCGTCGAGCGTTCCTTGCGGCAGCCATTCACCGAACTGCTTGAAGGCCTTCTCACCCGCAAACACCTCGTACCACACAACCCGGCGCTTGCCCCCGAAGGCTTTCTCGACGGCCGCGTCGAATACGCGCCGCGACGCCTTCCAGATGTCGCGGCCGGTGCCATCACCCTCGATGTAAGGAATGATCGGGTTGTCGGGAACTACAAACTCGTCGTTGACAAAGTCAATCCGCGCCCCGTCCCTTGGCACGGGAACGCCGTTAAATGAGCTCATTGGGTGGGAGCCCCTCCCCCAGAATTATAAATAGTGAATGGTGAATAGTAAATTATGAATTGCGGACGCAGAGTTTGCTTTGCGCGCCGTGCTCAGGGCCTCTGACCGCTGGGTACTGTCCTAATTTGGGCGTTAATATACTTGACAGCTCCACAGCATAAAATGTGGTTGAATTGGCTGGAACAGGTCAGTCAAACGGGCTTCTTGGACCGCTTCTTCTGGCTTAGACGCTTCTGCCTGGCTTCTTCTTTCAAAAGCTTTTGTTTGGGAACGGTTAGGACAGTTTGAAATGCACGGTCCAGCCGTGCCCAAGGGGTGCCTCCCTGTAGTTTTATCGTTTGCTTCATTCCGCTCCGGGTAATCGAGGGCGCTTCATGTATCGGACGGGTACGCCATAGAAGTCTCCGCTGAGTCCGTTAAGCGTATTGTGTTCAATATCTGCGCCCGTTCCCAACTTACTCACCCACTTCCCGGATGCTTTCTGCCTAGCCACATGCTCGGGAATATTAGTGCCTGGCGTGACATAGAGCGCAACTTTCTCGAAGCCAGGTTCTAGCTCTGAATGTCTGCAAATTCTGTAACCATGCAGTTCAAACACCTTCGTCCAGCTGTTCAGGGTATGAGTTCTCGGAACGCCAGGAGGCCAGTAATAACCTTTTACTCCAATCAGGTCGGGGTCCCAGTACTGATTCTTATCGTACAACGCCCAGCCAATGCAGTTAGGTCTGTCTGATTTCTCGCTCGTTGGACAATAACCTTCTCCTTTCAGTTTCGGAAAGAGGTCCTCCAAGAAATCAATGTACTCCTGTTCGAACCTAATCTCGTTCTGTTCTGATTCCGATATAGCCTTGTCTCCTTCCCCACGCCAGCCAAGCCTGAACCGCTGAATCAAAATCGCTACCTTCCGGTGCGGGATCTTCTCGCGTTATGGCATGTAGAGCCCAAAGCCAGTGGCCTCCGTGCTCCTGTAATTCTCTCAAGATGAATGGAACTGCGGTCTTTCCCATCCCAATAATGCATTGGTAAGCTGGATGCATCGACGTTCGCGTGAGAGACGACATATGCATAGTCTCTCTTTTCCACTGGTTCGCCAGCGCTTGAAAAGTGCGCTGCGCATCAGAAACAGGGGCGTGCATCTGTATGGCAATACTCCGACGTGGTAAGCGACGATGCCAATATTCCTTCTTGAGCCTTTGCACCCTAACTGCGGACGTACGATGTTTGAGCACTCCCCTATATATCTCCCGAGCAGACATGCGTATAGTATCGGGCTCGTCAGAGTGAGGTTCATACCACTCCCTCGCATCTGGCTGATGCTCAACACACAATGTCTCTTCTAAAAGTTGGCCGTTCATGCTTGACCTCTATTCGAGGACAAGAACCCCCGTTGAATCGAGTAGAGACTTAAGGCCGACAGCTTTTGACTGTGCTCGGTCAAGGGCTTCTTTGAGTTTCCTGATATCTTCCGCGTCCATCGCAACGTAGAATTCCTTTAGTTCTTGGCCGCTCTCTTGGTGGTATGAGATCTTAAGGGTGTGGATAATCACAGCAGCCTTTGGAGGCACCTTTGGGTCCTGCCCGTATATGGGGCGTGCGTCAGTTAGAACTCTTACTGCACAGAATGTTTGCCCATGTTCGTACTGCAAATTGAGCGCCTTGGACCCAATAGTAAACGCTTCGAAATTGAGTAACCTCTCGAAGCGTGCCTTGATGCGCTCTTTCTCTTGCGACGGAAACTGCAATTCTTTTCGTCCACTCTCAGCTAGTGCCTGCAAAAGGTCATCCACAAACTCATCAACTGGAGTTGGAGGGTCCCCGGAATAAAAACGAGCGGCATAAAGGGAAACGATAGCCCTGACGATTTTGCCGACGTTCTGTTTCGGTATTGATTTGACGTTGGCAGCCGTATCTGATGCAATTGCCTTCAGATTGATTGAGCTGGCAATCTTCGAAAGCGCTGCGATCAACTCCTCAGCGGACTCGTCCGACAACGCAACAATCGCACTCAATCCTGCGACGTATTTGGATGGTACGCTCAGTGCCATGCTCGTATACTATTGTAAAGCACGAAAAAGTCAATGGTCAACGTCGGCGATCAGCGACTTAGTGTTCCGCTGAGCAGGTCTGTCTGTTGATTCCAGGCGACCTTTAAGGATCGGGGAATGTCTGAGTCGGCGGGCCCTCCCTCTCCCCTTCCCCTCTCCCGCCCGCGCGGGAGAGGGGTGTCCCGCTCTGCGGGACGGGGTGAGGGCCCCTTCCCCCAGGGCTGGCGCCCTGGGCTATCCCGCCTTGCGGGACCCCTGCCGGGGCTGTGGAACGGCCACCCGAAACGGGAAGACTTTGTCAGCTAACTTTTGACTCAGGACACTATTCACCATTCAGAATTTACCATTTACAATTCACTATTCAGAATTTCCCTGGCCCCCAGCCCCCGTCTTCAAAAGGCTTCGCAACACGCTGGGCAGAATACCGCCGTTACGATAGTAGTTAACCTCGACGATGGAATCGAGCCGCGCGACGGCCTGAAAGCTTCGCCGCGACCCCTCCGGACTTGTGGCCGTAAGCGTGACCTCCGAGCGCGGGCTGATGCTGTCGTCGAGGCCGGCGATATCGAATACTTCCTGGCCGGTCAGACCCAGCGAAGCCGCATTCTCGCCCTCCATGAATTGGAGCGGCAGCACGCCCATGCCCACCAGGTTACTGCGGTGAATGCGCTCGTAGCTCTCCGCCAGCGCGGCCCTGATTCCCAGCAGCAGAGTTCCCTTCGCCGCCCAGTCGCGGGAAGAGCCGGAACCGTATTCCTTTCCGGCGATGACGAGCAGCGGCACGCCTTCCTGCTTATAGCGCATCGCGGCATCGTAAATCCACATGCGTTCTCCATCCGGGAAGTGAACTGTGACTCCGCCCTCCATACCTGCCACAAGCTGGTTCTTCAACCGGATGTTCGCGAAGGTCCCGCGCACCATCACGCGGTCGTTGCCCCGGCGCGAGCCATAGGAGTTGAAGTCCTTCTTCGTCACACTATGCTCGAGCAGATATCGTCCCGCAGGACTCTCCTCCGGAATGCTGCCGGCCGGCGAAATGTGGTCGGTGGTAATGGAGTCGCCGAGCACTGCGAGCACGCGCCCCCTGCGGATCTCGGCAACGGGCTGCGGGGCCGGGCCGAAGTCGGTGAAGAACGGGGGCTCCTGAATGTAGGTAGAATCCGGCCGCCACTCGTAGAGCGCGCCGCCCGCCACCGGGATGGCGTTCCAGGTGGGGTTGCCGTCCCAGACGTTCGCATAAGACTCGCGAAACATCTCCGGGCGAATGGCCCGCTCCATCGCTTGGGCGACCTCCTCTTGCGAGGGCCAGATATCGCGCAGGTAAACCGGCCTGCCACTGCGGTCCTTTCCGAGCGGTTCGCTGTCTAAGTCGATATCCACGGTGCCCGCCAGCGCATAGGCGACGACCAGGGGCGGCGAAGCCAGGTAGTTGGCCCGCACTTGCGGATGGATCCGTCCTTCGAAGTTGCGGTTCCCGGAAAGAACTGCGGCCGCCACAAGCTGATTCTCCGTGACGGCCTTGGCTACCTCGGGGGGGAGCGGGCCGCTGTTCCCGATGCAGGTTGTACAACCGTAGCCCACCAGGTTGAAATGGAGCGCGGCCAGCGGCTCGATCAATCCCGCTGCCTTCAAGTACTCGGTCACGACTTTCGAGCCCGGAGCCAGGCTGGTCTTCACATAAGGAGGAATTTGAAGCCCCCGCGCGGCGGCCTTCTTCGCCAGCAATCCTGCGCCCAGCATAACTGAAGGGTTCGAGGTGTTGGTGCAGGATGTGATGGCGGCGATGACCACCGAACCGTGCTTGAGGCTGGCGCGGTCTCCGTTGAAGGCCACAGTCACAACCCGGCCCGTCTCTTCCGGGGAGAGGCCGAAGCCGCGCTCTTCCACCGGCGCGGCGAGCGCCTGTCGGAAGGCGCTCTTCATGGCCGAAAGCGGGACGCGGTCCTGCGGGCGCTTCGGCCCGGCGAGACTCGGGGTCACTGCCGCGAGGTCCAACTCCAGCGTTTCGCTGTACTCAGGGTCCGGGCTCTGGTCGGTCCGGAAGATTCCCTGCTCCTTGGTGTAGCGCTCGACTCGCCGCACTTCTTCTTCGCTACGGCCCGTCTGTCGCAGGTAACGCAGCGCTTCCGCATCCACCGGGAAAAATCCCATCGTGGCGCCGTACTCGGGCGCCATGTTGGCCACCGTGGCGCGGTCAGCGAGAGTTATTTGCGAGAGACCGTCGCCATAAAACTCAACGAACTTGTCCACGACGCCTTTCTTCCGCAGTATCTCGGTGACGGTAAGCACGAGGTCGGTAGCCGTAACGCCCTCCCGCAGCCTGCCTTTCAATTTGAAACCGACCACTTTCGGGGTAAGGAAGTAGTAAGGCTGGCCCAGCATCGCGGCCTCAGCCTCAATGCCGCCTACTCCCCACCCGAGCACGCCCAGCCCGTTGATCATGGTAGTGTGAGAGTCGGTGCCCACCAGAGTGTCGGGGAGCCAGACCACCTCCAATCCATCCGTGCGCTCCAAAACCACCTTCGCCAGGAATTCCAGGTTGACTTGGTGCACGATTCCTGTGGCCGGCGGAACGACGCGGAAGCTGTCAAAGGCCTTCTGGCCCCAGCGCAAGAATTCATATCGCTCACGGTTGCGTTGGAATTCGGTATCCGCGTTGCGTTCGAGGGCCTGAGGGTTGCCAAAGAAGTCTACCTGCACGGAATGGTCAATCACCAGGTCCACGGGCACCAGCGGGTTGATCTTCGCCGGGTCGCCGCCCAGGCGTTTCATGGCTGAGCGCATCGCTGCCAGGTCCACAACGGCGGGCACGCCAGTGAAATCCTGGAGAATGACGCGCGCCGGCTTGAAAGGCACCTCGCGCGCCGCCGGGCTCTTCGCGTTCCAACCCGCCAGGGCCGCGACGTCTTGCTCCGTAACGAGCGCGCCGTCGCAGTTACGCAGCACCGATTCCAACAACACCTTGATCGAGAAAGGAAGACGCAAAATGCTGCCCAGCCCAGCCTTTTCCAGGTTTCCCAGGCGATGGATGATGGCGTGGCCGTTGCCCGTATCGAACAAGGCTCGCGCCCCGAATGCGTCTTTCCTACTCTTCTCTGTCACGCTTCACCCCCCCAGTCTTGTTTCTATGATAACGCCGGAAAGAAGATTCATTAAGAAAAAGGCCCGGGGCTAGCCCGGGTTTCTCACCACGTTTGGACGCTCTTAGGGGCTGCCGGAAGGGCGGGGCTTCAGCCCCGCCGGAATCGCGGCTCCCGCCCTCTGTTGGTCCCGTGCCCCGCGCAGTCCCGCAAGCGCGGGACTGCGCGGGGCGCGGGACACAAGAATAATCAGGAAGGCCTTGTAACGGCGGGGCTGAAGCCCCGCCCTTCCAGACCCATGGCGAGAAATGCGGGCTAGGGCAAAACAGTAGGCAGTAAGCAGGAGGCAGTAGGCAGAAATCCAGAAAATCCTGGATTGGTGCCGGAGAACGGCGAACTTTCTTTCCCTAGCCCCCAGCCCCCAGCCCCCAGCCCCTATTTTCACCTGGCACCTGAAACCTGCCCTCCTTCAATGCCCTTTGCGCCGCAGCCCTGCCGGTGCGAATACAATCTGAAATTCCTATGCCCGAATAGGCGTTCCCCGCAAGATAAATGCCCGGTAACTCTTCGAGCTGGCTTTGGATTCTCCTTACGCGCTCGGCATGCCCCACCGGATACTGCGCCATGGAGGCCGGCCAGCGATGAATCCGGCAAAACAGTGGCGCGAATGAGAAATTCAAGATTTCCTTCAACTCCTGCCGGACCAGTGCAACCACCTCCTCGTCAGGGAGCTTCAGGACTTCCGGGTCTCGCGAGCCGCCCAGGAAACAGCGAAGCAGCGCCTTCCCTTCCGGAGCGCGATGGTTGAACTTGCGATGCACGAAGGTGCAGGCCAGCATTCTCCGGTTTTCCTTGCGCGGGACCAAGTATCCAAAGCCTGGTGGCAGGTGTTCTCTCGCTCCCTCCCCATATCCCAGCGAGACCGTCATCGAGGAACTATAGGGGATTTCGCCGAGCAAGCCGCCCAGCATGGGATGAATGGAGGAAAGCAACGGACCGCATTCATGGGTGGGCATTGCAAAAATGATTGCATCCGCGTCGAATGTCACGCCTCCATCGCAAAAGATCTGATACCGGCAGGTGCATGAGTCAACCCTCCCGCCAGGGCCGCCGGGCGCCCGTTGGATACCAACAACACGCCCGCCGAGATGAACGCGAGTCTTGTCCAGATGCTCCGCCAGCTTCCCGGTGAGCTGCTCGAGTCCCTCCCTTAGTGTCATGAAGAGCGGCAACGTGCTGCGAGGCGCTGCGCCTGTGCCGGCGGAGTCAGGCTGCGCAGTCCCATTCGTATTGACGGCGGCTTTGCGGCGTTGCCGCAGCGCGCGCAGCGTGGCGCGAGTCAGACTGCCGTGCTTCCGCTCCATTTCCCAGAAGCGCGGAAGTACCGAGCGGACGCTTAAAGCCCCCGAATCCCCGCCATAGACCCCGGCCAGCAAAGGGTCCGCGACGTTCTCCAGCATGGCGTCTCCGAAATGCCTACGCACGAAGCTCGCCACGGATTCGTCTGAGCCTTGGTTTAAGTTCCCGGACGGCGGTGAGGCAAACAACTCGGCGGCCATCGCCAGCTTGCTGCCGAGCGGCAGCAAGGGAGTGGTCACCATGGGCCAAAGGCGGGTCGGAACCAGGAACATCAGTCCATCAGGAAGCGGGACAAGGCGGCCCCGGTGGAGAATGTAGGTGCGCCGCTGCCTGTCGTTCGAACCGATGAGCGAATCACCAAGGCCCAACTCCCGGGCCAGGGCCGCCGCTTCCGGCTTTTCGGCAAGGAAACTGTCCGGCCCTGCTTCGATGACGAAACCCTCGAAGCGTTCCGTGCGAATCACACCCCCCAGACGGTCTCTTCCCTCGATGAGCAACTCTTCAACCGGCGCGCCGGCTTGGCGCGCGCAGGCCAGAGTGTAGGCCGCAGCAAGGCCTGCAATGCCTCCACCCAGGACGGCTACGCGCTTTCGAGCTGGTTGTGGAGGCGTCATCAACAGCACTCTCCGGTAGGAGTGCCGCAGGTCTCCCGCTCTGCGGGACGGGACCTGCGCCACCTCTGCCTACTGCCTACTGCTTACTGCCTACTCTTCTCCGCCTTCTCGCCCAAACGCTCCGTGACGATAGCTGCCAGTGCCTGGATGAACAGAGGGCTATCGTTCAACGACGCGGAGCGGTGCACCGTCACGCCCCTGATCTTTCCGTATGCGCGGAAGAAGATATCAATATCGTAAAGGATCTCAACGTGGTCGCAGACAAAACCCACTGGCGCCAGCAACATGTGTCGCTGGCCCTGCGCGGCCAACTGATCGATGAGAAATTCCACCGTCGGCCCGATCCACGGCTCGGCAGTCATTCCCTGGCTCTGAAAAGCCACGCTGTATTCCTTGAGGCCCATTGCTTTGGCAACCAGCGCAGCCGTTTCCCTCACCTGTTGCTCGTAAGGGTCGCCGCCCTGAATGGTCTTTTCGGGAACGCTGTGCGCCGTGAAGATTACGGGAACCGCCGGACCGCCGGCCGCAGCCTGTACGCGGGCCAGTGCCGTGGCCACTCTCTCGCGGAATGCCTCAACCAGCCCTGAATGATCGTGCCAGTTTTCGATGAAATCCACCTGTACATCGGGTGCGAGCCGTTCGACATCTTCGAACAAATACTTCTTGTAGAGGCCAATGCTGGTGCGGGAATTCTGGGGCGCAAGGCAAAGCGCCACCACATGTTCAACTCCGTCCGCCTTGATCTGCCGAACCGCTTCGGAGATGAATGGCTTCCAGTTCCGCATCCCCACGTAGACCGGGCGGCCAAGGAGCTTCGCCAATCCCTCCGCCTGTAAGGTCGTCAGGCAGAGTAACGGCGAGCCGCCGATCAGGCTGTAGCGGCGAACGATTTCATTGACTGCGGCATCGGGTAGCTTCCGCCCCTCGCGCACGTTGAGCAGGAATGCGGGGATGTCCTCGAGTCTCGACGGCGCGCCGTGCGCGAGCAGCAGCACGCCCCAGCCGGCAGTCCTCCCGGCGCCGTCTTTCAGGATTTCGGTTGCCATGGCAGGTATCAGCTCTCAGCTTTCAGCCCTCGTTTCAGCCCCTGAAAAAAAGGTTAGAGGCCAGGGCAAGCCTGAATAGTGAGTAGTAAATTGCGAATTCCGAATTGAAGGAGCGTCGCAGTCAGACGCCCTGGGCGCGGCGCCTAAAGCAAACTCTGCGCCAGCAATTCACCATTTACTATTCACTATTCGTAATTCCGCCCGTCAGTCTTCACAGCCAATTAACAAATATATCATGCCCGGACGTGCTGAAAGCAGCGCTTGCTAAGGACCGTCGTGAGGCGCGCTTTAGCGCGGCACGTCGGTTGGCCGGCAGATGCCCGGCTGAAGCCGGCCTCTACGAAGAGCAGGGTTGAGAAGTCGCGTTACGGGGAGGTTGGGACCGGTTCGATCCGGGGAACCAGCCAATGCACCAGCCCCATGGCCAGAGGGTGCATGATGCCGGCGATGATGAAGAGAGGCACGTAAGTATGGAACCACTGGAGAGTGTAACCCGCGACCAGCGATAGGATCATGCCACCGACGGCGCCGCCTGTACCGCCCAGGCCCGTAACCGAGCCCACATCGCGTTTGGGGAACATATCCGAGGCAAGGGTGTAAACACTCGCCATCCATCCCTGGTGCGCGGCAAGGGAAAGGGAAATAAGGGCCAATGCCCACCGGGGATTGGGGGCGAAGACCGCCGCGATGCCGGACGGCATGCAAAACGCGCAAATCGCCATCGCCGTCTTGCGCGCCCGGCTTAGAGGCCAGCCGCGCTTGAGGAAGAATCCCGAAAGCCATCCGCCCGCAACGCTGCCGACCCCCGAAACCAGAAACGGAATCCAGGCGAAAAGGCCGATTTCCTCGAGGGTGAAGCCGCGGCCTTGCTTGAGGTAGGAAGGGAGCCAGAAGATGTAAAACCACCAGACAGGGTCGGTCATGAATTTTGCCAGGATGAAACCCCACGCCTGCCGGTAGGCGAGGATTTTCTGCCACGGGATTCGAGGGACCGTTGAGGTTTCTTCCTCCGTCTCCCCGCTCTCGATGAACTCCAGCTCGCCGGGGGTAATCCACGGATGCTCGCGCGGAGAGCGGTAAAGAGCCGCCCAGAAGAACAACAAGATGAATCCCAAAGCCCCGGTGAAGATGAACGCCCCCCGCCATCCCCACCGGAGCGTCAGCGCGACGACCAGCGGAGGGGCGATAACGGCGCCCACTGTCGGCCCGGCGTTGAAGACGCCGATGGCCAGCGCGCGTTGCCTTCTTGGAAACCATTCGGCAACGGCTTTGTTGGCGGCGGGAAAGTTCCCCGCTTCACCAGCACCCAGAAGGAAGCGCGCCGCGCCGAAGGAAAGCGCCCCGCGCGCCAGCGCGTGAGCCATGGCGGCAATGGACCACCAGGTGATGGAGAGCGCGTATCCCAGCCTCGTCCCCAGCCAATCCATGACCAGACCGGCGACCGTGAGCATGAGGGCATAGGCCAGTTGAAACGCGAACACAATCCAACCGTAATCGCTCTCCGACCAGTGCAGGACGCTTTCCAGAAGAGGCTTCAGGACGGAGATCGTCTGCCGGTCGATGTAATTGATCGTGGAGGCAAAGAACAACAGTGCGCAGATGGTCCAGCGAAAATTGGGAATTGTGAAACCCGCGCCGGGGCGCGTAGTTTGGGCCGGAGCGTGGGCAGGTTTCGGCATGTTTTGCGGATCGCGACAAGCCTAGGGACAGCGTTTCGTAAGCTCGATTACGTATTGGTCCGCACGAAAGCTTTCACGCATTTTTCACCCAAGCGTGGCGCGGGTCGTCAGCCCAGGCGCCGTAGCGGCGTTCTTCCCCGGCGAGGACCCAGGTGTAGTAACGATTGCGCATTTCCTGAAAAAACAGAGGCTGATCGAATTCCAGCCGCGGTGAGATGCCGGGGCTATCACCCTGCCATTTCACTTCTCTTCGGCATACCGCTCGTAGGCCTCAGCGACCTTGGCTTCTGCAGCGTCGCCATCATGAATCAGCACCCGATAACACAATGTCAACGAGCTTCCGGCTGCAATGGCGACGCTTCCGTCGCGCTTGGGGTCATTATAGAAGTCGTGCTCGCCGAAGGGATTCACGGCGAACAGACCGTAGCCACGGGCGTGCCAGTAAGTGGGATGCTTAATGTTACGGGGGTCATCGAAGATAGCAATTCCGATCCTTTCTCCTCCCACGACTCCGGAGTAGTCGACCCAATTAGCTCGCTTACCCCAGATGTTTTTTTCACCCACGGCGCCTTCAGAGTTCAGCATTTTCACGGCGGGTTCTTGCAGGTTCCTGACCACCCGAATGGCGAAGGTTCCCTCCTTCGTATCGCCCATTTTCAAGGGCGTTCCGTGGTCTGCCGCGATGGTAAACGAACAGTCGATGGTGCGGGAACTTTCATCGCCTCGAAAAGTGTATTCCTGTGTCTCGCTGCCCATCGCCTGACCATCCGGGCCAACCAGGCTAAAGACCGCCCGGAGCGTGCCGGAATCAGGCTCGCCTTCGGATTCTTCGAGCCTCGTAAATACGGTGCGGCCCTTGGGGAGATCCTCAGATGTGTAGGTCTTGCCCATCACGTGCACGGGCGCTTTCTCTGCGAACTTTGCTTCTCCCCAGAAATCAACTCCGTTGATGTCGCCGTGGGCGAAGAACATGGAGCGGTGATGAGGATGGTCCCTGCTCTCGCCAGGAATGCTCGTTACCATCGGAAACCCACGCGTGACGATGATGCCCTCAGCCGAACGCAATGGGTAGAGATAGGGCTTGGGCGCCTCAGCTCCGAAATAATAAGTCGTGAACGGTTTCCCTCCGATGCTCACGTCGATCTGGTCACCATGCCGAACAAATGTCACGGGCTTTTCGCCGGCCACCAGGAGGGATGCTTGTATCAATACCAAGAAGATTGTGCGCAAGAGGGTTTTCCTCCGCGAGAAATCTGAAAGCCCAGAGTAAGACGACAGTGCTCACTTCGGAAAAGTGAACTTGAGCTCGCGGCCCATTTCGAAGGCGGGCTTCTTCCGTTTTCGAATCAGGCCCCTATTTTCCGAAAGTGCCGTGACCAGCATCGGCAAGGCGATGGTGGAGTCGCAGTGGACGTCCACCATGCTGGCGTCGTGCGCAATCTTTCCCCAGCTCTGGGCCTCTTCGAACGTGCAGCCGGATAGGCCACCCCAGTGCGCGGCGTCGGTGATGATCTGTACGGCATATTTATGACCGTTATGAGAGTGACGCATGAACGTCGCCGTCACCTCGGTCTGATTGACAAAGTTCTTGGGAGTGCCTCCGCCAAAGTAGATGACGCCGCTGGCAGGGGAATCAGCCGCCAGGTGCGCGGTCTCGAGGACATCACCGATCACGTCGAACGTGAACTGGTTCTTGCCCAGGAAACGGTTCTCCGCGATACCGATTCCGATGGAGGAATCTCCAATGGCAGGACAATACAGCGGGACTCGGGCTTTCGCCGCCGCAGTGACGATGCCGTCTTCCTTCGCCTTTTTCGCCAAATGCTTGCCGAGCAGATGCAGGAACTCGCGGGTTGAATACGCCCGCGACGGGTCGAGAGAGGCTGCGAACCTGCCGATCATCTCGTCCGCCTCCCGAAATTCTTCTTCGTCCGCGAGCGTATCGTAAATGCGGTCAATGAGGTTTTTTTGCAAAAGGACGTCGTCGACGGAGGGCGAGGATTGGTAATGGAACCGGCCCAGGGTTTCATGGATATCGTGGAAGAAGTTGGCGCCGGTCGAAACCAGGCAATCGATCAGGCGGTTCTTGAGCATATAGACGACCAGTCGTCGCATGCCGGCGGGGACCAGCGCTCCGGACATCCCCATCATGATCATCACCCGGTCGCCGAGCATCTTCTTCCAGATCTGGTAAGCGGTGGCCAGCGAACGCCCCTGAAACGATATCCCCTGCATTTTCTCGAGCAAAGCCGCAACGCTCTTCCGACCATCAACGACCAGAGGATGGGTCGGCCTGGAAAGTATCTGGTGTTTGCTAATCATTCGTCGATTCCAAGCAAGATCGCCGCGGCCAGTACTGTGGTCCAGAGACCTCTTTTATCGCCAATAGCGGATTGGCTGACATTCATCGTCCGGACAATCTTATTGGAGATTCGATAGATTTCCTTCTTCTCGTCCCAGCTCCGGTCGGGGTCGAACTCCACGCCCAGCGTGGTGGCGAGCATTTCCGCCGCCAGCTCTTCTGCGTATTCGCCAGCGACTTCTTCTGTCTGGCCGAAAGAATGATGTTCTGAAAGGTAGCCAAAAGCGTTCCGGTCAGAGGGAATCGCCACGCCAACCGAGGCGGCAATCAAGCGATGCGGCTCCCGCGTCGAATTCTCGCTCATGACCACAAAAGTCACCTGCCCGGCTCGCAGTTCCTTCACGCCCTCGGTCCTGGAAACGAGCTTGCAGCGGGGCGGGAAAATGCTGGAGACTCGCACCAGGTTACAGGCAGCGATCCCGGCGTACCTTAATGCTAATTCGAAGCTGGTCAGCTTTTCGCGGTGTTTCCCGACCCCCTTGGTGAAAAACATTCGCTTGGCTACAAACATTTGGCTCTCCACCTTCTCGTCGGCGCTGCCCTTTCCGGTGGCCGAGTGCCGTCGCTGACGAAGACGGACCTGGAAGACTCCATTTCGGGATATGGCCAGGGATTTTTTACCGTACCTAAAGCCAGGAAAAGTGTCAATGCATTTTTGAGTGCCCGGAGACCTCCTGACAAGCGGAAAACAGTGACTTGGTTGTGACCAGCGCTCTTATTCCAATGCGTCAACACCTGTCATTCTGAGCCCCGACTTGTCGGGGCGAAGAATCTTCGTAGTTGTCCTTTCTGCCGCGGGTCATCGACAAACTGCCGAGATGCTTCTCCCGCAGGGCGGGATCAGCATGACAGTGTTCAGGCACGCTACGAGGTTCACCCACTCGGGGAGCGGGATTTCAAAGTTAGATGGAGACCATTAAAAATATTCATGCTGGCAGGGCTTGACTAAAATCTCCGCACACGATATGTTTCCGCGATTAGTGAAGAACAGCCGGCATTTAAACTCCTAATCGTGGGGAGAAAATTCTTTTATGGAGGACATATGAATCCGAAGGCAGTCTTGGAGTTCGCTGCTGCCAACAGCGTGAAAATTGTAGATATTCGTTTCACCGACCTTCCGGGTTTGTGGCAACACGTGTCATTCCCGATTCACGAATTGGAAGAGAGTTCCTTCGAAGAAGGCTTCGGCATGGACGGCTCCAGCATCCGCGGCTGGGCGGCGATTCATGAGAGCGACATGCTCCTGGTTCCTGACGCGAGCTGGTATATGCTTGACCCGTTCACAGAAACACCCACCTTGGCCTTGATTGGCGATATCATCGACCCCGTCACCAAGCAGCACTATCCTAAGGACCCCCGCAATATCGCCAAGAAGGCTGAGAATTACCTTGTCTATACCGGAATCGCGGACACGGCGTATTTCGGTGCGGAGGCCGAATTCTTCATTTTTGACAACATCCGGTTCGATCAGGCCCAGCAACACGGTTTCTACTATATTGACGCGGAAGAGGGACGCTGGAACTCCGGCCGGGAGAAGGATAACCTGGGCTACCGGCCGCGCTATAAGGAAGGCTATTTCCCGGTCCCACCCACCGACCATTACCAGGACCTGCGCAGTGAGATGGTCTTGGCGATGGAGAAAGCCGGGCTTGAAATCGAGTGTCACCACCACGAGGTCGCGACCGGCGGCCAAGCCGAGATTGACCAGAGATTCAACTCCCTGCTGAAATCTGCGGACGGAATGATGTTGTACAAGTACATCATCCGCAATGTGGCCAACCAGTACGGGAAAACGGTGACCTTTATGCCCAAGCCGATTTTCCAGGACAATGGCTCGGGCATGCACACGCACCAGAGCCTCTGGAAAGACGGCAAGCCGCTCTTTGCCGGGGACAAATACGCGGGATTCAGCCAACTTGGGCTATGGTACATCGGCGGCCTCCTGAAGCACTCGCCCGCACTCGCGGGGCTCATTGCGCCCACCACCAACTCTTACAAACGCCTCGTGCCGGGCTTTGAGGCGCCCGTGAACCTGGCTTACTCGCGCCGCAATCGCAGCGCCTGTTGTCGAATCCCCATGTACTCGCCAAACCCGAAAGCCAAGAGAGTGGAGTACCGTCCCCCCGACCCTTCCTGCAACCCCTACCTGGCGTTCGCCGCCATGTTGTTGGCCGGTCTCGATGGAGTCGAAAACAAGATCGACCCAGGCGAGCCTTTGGACAAGGACATTTACGATTTGGGTCCAGAGGAGTTGAAAAAAGTTCCGACCCTCCCCGGCTCGCTGGAAGAATCCCTCCGCGCTCTGGAGAGAGATCACGATTTCCTGCTGAAAGGCGATGTTTTCAGTGAGGAACTTCTGGAGACCTGGATCGAATACAAAATGAAGAATGAAGTGCAGGCCGTGAATATGAGGCCGCACCCGTACGAGTTCGCTCTGTACTACGACATTTGAGGAACGTCCGTCGTCCCTGGTCCCTCTTGGATGCCTACGCACGCGGCAGCGGCGCGATGCGCCCCATGAGGATTGAACCATTTGCCACGCGCTTTCGTATTATGATTTGAAGCGAGAGGACAGGTGCGTTCACCTCCCCTGTGCCTTCCGAGGAGAACAGATATGCGCTATGTGACCAAAACAGTCTGGATTCTGGGAATGTTAGTGTTTGTCGCTCCGCTGGCTGCGCCGAAAGCCGCGACGGAAGTCGAACCGGGCTCCATCGTGATTGTCTTTAGGGACGGGCGCCAACAGAGTTTCCGCTTGGCGGACATTGCCCGAATCGAGTTCAATTCCCCCGCGGAGAGGGCATCGGCCGGCCAAGCTCGTTTTCTGGGCGAGTGGAAAGTGGGCAGCGGCACCGGGGGGACATTCTTCATTACGCTCAAGCCCGACGGCGTGGCTCGTAAGACCTTAGGCTCAGAAGGTGGCACGTGGACGGTTGTAAACGGAGAAGCCCACATTGCCTGGGACGATGGATGGCGCGACATCATCCGGAAGGTTGGCAGCAGGTATGAAAAGGCGGCCTATTCGCCCGGCTCGTCTCTTTCCGGCACGCCCAACAATGTCGCCGAGGCGGTTTATACCGAAGCCCACTGAAACCTCTCGCCATGGGGGCAAGCAGGAGCCACAGTCAGTGCATTATTGACCGTGGGCTTTTCCGATGCGCGATACCCAACGGCAATCGCACGTTGTCAATCTGGATAGGGCGTGGCTGCCCGCAGCGTGGGTGTCAGTGATGGGGTGAACGAGTCGCTCAAAGGCTTGCGCGTCGTCAGCAGGGAGTTGACACACCTTATTGACTGGCCAAATCGAGGCGAGCGCGAAGCCGACTGGCAATCGCTTCGTCTGGCTTCGGGCAAGCAATGTGAACGTTGTCATTCCGATTCGTCAGTTGACGGACTAGGAGGGGGCGTCAGCTTCCTGCCAGCGCGGGAGCGTTCCACTGTTCGGATTTGGTATAGACAATTTGGAGTGTCCCGGCGCCACTCACCACTAACCACTGACAACTGACCACTGACAACTGTCTAACCCTTCCCTCGAAACAAAAGCGCGTGTTCAAGGTATAATCCCTGCCATGCGTCCCGAGTTCCAGGCTGTACCCTTTGAGGACTTTGAGAAGGCAGAAGTCAACCTGGCGCGACTCGAACAGCAACTTGCGCCCACGCTGATGGTGCCGCTGGCCTCCCTGCTGGCACATTCGCCCGATCCGGACGGCGCCCTGAACTTTCTGGAGCGGTACGCGCAAGAAGCCCCGGCAGACGTGCTGGGCGAAATCGCGCGCTACCCTGTGGCTTTGTCCTACCTGGTGGCGATCTTCGGCTACAGCGGGTTTCTGGCGGAAACTTTGTTGTCCGAACCGAGCCTCGTCCTCCAGTTTGCGCACGACCGCAACTTTACCAAACTCAAATCCAAAGAAGACTTGATGCAGGATTATGCACGCTTCGCCACCACCAACCCTGACCCCTGGCTGGCGGCCCAATTGGCGCGCTTCAAGCGGCGCAATTACTTGCGCATCGCGATGAGGGATGTGCTGGGCCTTTCGACTTTGGGTGAGACCACCTTGGAACTGGCCACCCTGGCGGACGTGATTTTGACCAACACGCTTCTTTACTGCGGCGGCGAATTGGACAAACGCTATGGCCAGCCCCAGTACCATGACCCGCAGGGCCGCATCGCGCGCAGCGGGTTCAGCATTATCTCGTTGGGCAAGCTGGGTGGCAACGAGTTGAATTACAGCTCCGATATCGACCTGCTATTTCTTTATTCCCACGACGGTGAAACAGCCGGAGGGAACGAGTCCGTCGTCACCAACAAAGAGTACTTTGTCCGCTTGGCCAATGCCATCACCCGGACCATTACACAGCCGACGCCCCAGGGCGAAGTCTTCCGCGTCGACTTGCGTCTGCGTCCGGAAGGGGAGCAAGGTGACCTGGCCATCTCGTTGAAGTCGTCCCTGGAGTATTACGAACACCGGGCGCGGGATTGGGAGTTGCAGATGTTGATTAAGGCTCGCCACTCGGCCGGCGATGCCTGGCTGACTCGCGATTTCCTGCGCGGCGTCGAGCCGGAGATCTATGGGTCGCCGGGCGATTTTGAGGCCGTCGAAAGCGTTCTGTGGTCGCGCGAGCGAATCTCCAGAAGAAGGCGTGAGAGTGGCGGCCAGACGGTTGACGTCAAGCAGCACCAGGGTGGCATCCGGGATATCGAGTTTCTGGCCCAGTGCCTGCAGCGACTTTACGGGGGCCATGACCCGTGGGTTCGCTCCGGTGGGACTCTCTTTGCGCTGCGCAAGCTGAATGACAAAGGATGGCTAAGCGACCACGACTACGCCCGTCTCACAAATTCCTATGCATTCCTCCGCAAGGTGGAGCATTGCGTCCAACTCGAACTTGGCCAGCAAACGCACCGCTTGCCGACCGGCGCGCCGGCCCTCGATCGTCTTGCCCGCCGCGTGGGCGTTGCCGCCGGCTCGCTCGAATCGCCGGGAAAGGCGCTCTCACAGAAGCTGCAAGATGGGTTTGAGAAAGTGGACGAGATCTACCAACGCGTGATCCATCCTCGCACCCCGCCTTCGGGGGGTAAGGGGTTTGAGCTTAAGCCGCTTCCTTCGGTTACTCCCGACCTCGGACATGCCTCGTACGATTCCACCTTGAGTTTCCTCAACGCCCAGGCGCCGGACATAGCGAGCTGGGTCCACGAGGCTGAAATTCCCGAGCGATCTCGTAAAAGCGCGGCGAGATTCCTCACTGCCTTGCTCGAGTCGCCGGAGCGGTTTGCCCTGGTGCGCGAGAAACCTGAACTCCTCCGGCGGGCGCTGGAAGTGGTAAGCGAGAGCGAATACCTCGGCGAACTTCTTATTCGCCATCCCGAGGACATGATTGTTTTCGCCTCCTCGGAAATTCCGCCGGCAGCGGGACAGATGGAAATCGACTTGAAAGGGTCGGAAGACGCCGGACCTCATCCCTGGGCGTTGGAACCGGTGCTGGCGATGCGCCAGAAGATGGCGGTGCTCCGCAGGCATTTCCTGGCCCGTGTTTTGGAGCTCGGTGCGGCGGATTTGGCCTCGCGGGAATCAAGCTTTTGGATTCTGAAACGCTGGTCAGCGGTTGCCGCTCGGTGCGTTTCCAGCGCCTTGCAGATTGCGGGGTCGGTCCTCGAAACGAAAAGCCTCGTGGAACGGAACCTTCCTTGGCCGTTTGCGGTGCTGGCGCTCGGACGGCTGGCATTGAACGAGTTTGACCTCGCCTCCGATGCTGACTTGATTTTCGTTACGGGCCCCGAAGTGGGACGAGACGAGCTGGGTTTCTGGAAACGGCTGGCGGCGAAAATGATCGACGTCCTCTCCAGCTACACGCGCGAAGGAACGGTGTTCGCTGTCGATACACGGCTTCGACCTCGGGGCCAGGAGGGCGAACTCGTGGTGACGCAGGAGGAATTACTCAGCTATGCGCTGGAACACGCCCAGGTGTGGGAGGGATTAACCTACCTCAAAGCGTGCCACGTGGCGGGCAATGCCGAACTAGGACGAGAGACAGTTTCCCGGCTCGTGACCGCTGTCTTCGACCGCTTCGCCGCTTACCCATCGCTGGCCACGGAACTTCGCCAAATGCGGCGTCGGCTGGAAAGAGAAGTGCCTGTTCCACCCACCAACACCAAGACCGCTGCGGGAGGGTATTACGACATCGATTTTGCCGTATCCCTCCTCCGCTTGCGAGGACACATTACAGCTCACCCGGGCGCTAACGTGGCTGAACAAATCGCCGCCTTACGCTCCGCGGGGCTCATGAATAAGGAGGACAGCGAAGTTCTATCGGGTGGAGCGAACTTCCTTCGCTCGGTAGACCATGCCATCCGGTTAGTGACAGGGAAGGCTGCCGACGGGTTGCCGGATCGAGCCGGTCATGCCGAAGCGGTCGGAAACCTGGCTCGCCGCTGGGGGTTGATCGCTGGCTCGGAGACCCTGGCACAGAGGCTGCAAGAAACGCGGCAGCGTGTGCGTGATGTATACTGCCGGCTGGTCGAGGCCGCACCGTAGCGAGCCCGCGAAGCGGGCGAAGTCATGTAGCCCACGGCGCAGCCGTGGGAAAAGAAAACGGCCCTGACGACGGGGAGCCCCGGCAGGGGCGATATCCGGCCCGCTTGAAGGAGACCTTCGATGGCGCACACCTACACCAACATCCTGGTTCACGAGCTCTTCAGCACCAAACACCGCCAGCCCTGGCTGAAGGCGGACATCCGGGAGGAAATTTTTTGCTATTTGGGCGGCGCTGTCAATCCATTAGGGGGCCAGTCATTGCTGGTGAACGGCCCGGGTGATCATGTGCACATGTTGTTTGTTCAGCCTCGGAAGCTTTCGATTTCGACCCTCATGGAAAAGGTGAAGGCTAATTCTTCCGGCTGGGTGAAGGAACGTTGGCCGGACCGTGGCTACTTTGGTTGGCAAGCCGGCTGCGCCGCTTTCAGCGTCAGCAGGTCGCACGTGGAACAGGTAAAGCGTTATATTAGAAACCAGGAAGAGCATCACCGCAGGGTGAGTTTTCAAGAGGAGGTATTGGCCTTCCTCAACAGACAAGGGATCCAGTACGACCCCCGATATGTCCTTGCGTAACCAGGCGCCGGATGCCGCCCCTACGGGGCTGACGCATCCGTTATGCTCATCATCATCCCACGGCTGTCGCCGTGGGCTACTTGACGTCGCCCGCTCCGCGGGCTTGACCAGCAATCAGTGAAGGCGAGACTATGCCTGCGAAAACGCCAAATCCTCAAACGGCGGGTGCTGGGCTGCGGGAAGGCCATAGCGCAGCCCCGTGGGATGATTCTCGGTTTATGAAGGCCTGCCGCAGGGAGGCCGTGGATGCCACGCCGGTTTGGTTGATGCGGCAAGCGGGCCGGTACATGAAGGAATACCGCGAACTCCGCGCCAAGGTGCCCTTCCTGGAGCTCTGCAAGAATCCGGACTTGGTCTCTGAAGTTACGGTGACGGCAGCAAAAAAGCTGGGCGTGGACGCGGCCATCATCTTTGCCGACCTCCTGCTGATTGTCGAGCCCCTGGGATTCGGCCTCGCCTATGACCAGGGCGAGGGGCCGGTGATCAGGCCCGCGTTGCGATGGCCCGCAGAAGTGGACCGGCTTCTGGAAGTGGACCCACAGCAATCGCTGGCATATCTTTACGACGCTATACGTCAGACCCGCGCTGACCTCGACCCCACATTGCCGCTCCTCGGGTTCGCCGCGTGTCCTTTCACACTCGCTTCCTACCTCATCGAAGGCGGCGGATCGAGAAACTACCGGCACACCAAGGGGCTGATGTATCGCGATCCGGGAGCTTGGCGCGCCTTAATGGAACATTTGGCGCGCAACCTGACCAAATACATCAACGCCCAGATCGCCGCCGGCGTTCAGGCTGTCCAGATTTTTGACACCTGGGTCGGCTGCCTGGGCCCCGCTGACTACCGCGAGTTTGTGCTTCCCTACTCGCGGATGATGCTCGAGGGGATTACTCCCGGCACGCCTATTATCCATTTTGGAACTGGCACCGGCATGTTGCTCGAGGACATGCGGGACGCCGGCGGCGACATCATGGGTCTTGATTCCCACGTGGAACTGGACGAGGCCTGGGCGCGCTTGGGCCACTCGGTGGGCGTGCAGGGCAATCTCGACCCAATCGTCCTGTATGCCGACCAGGCTTACATCCGCTCGCGCGTGCAGCGGATTTTGGATCAGGCAGGCGGGAGGCGGGGGCACATCTTTAACCTGGGGCACGGCCTGCTCCCCGACACCCCCTTCGAGAACGTGGTGGCATTGGTAGAGATGGTCCACGAGTTGAGCGGCACCAGGTAGCGGCTCTTCCAACTGGCCACTGCTTGGAACCGGGGGAGCGTGGGCGATGTCCTGCTTTCGAAGTGACCGCTCCTGTTCTCCCGACTGGCTGCGCTGGGCCGCAGGCGTGTTCGCGCTCGGCAAGGCGATTCCCATTCGTCGAGGTCGGAATTTCCGTTTATGTTAGGGCAGGGAATTGAGCTATCCTGCCGTGACGCGCCGAGGCTGGATTGAGCCGCATGAAAACTCGAAACCCCATGGCTGAAGCTGGGGAATCTGTGGTGGCCACTGACACGGCGATCTCGAATCGCCGGCGTTGGGACATTGTCGTGCTGCTCTTTGCCGCCTCGCTGGTTAATTACCTGGACCGCGCCACCCTCTCGGTGGCCCTGCCGCTCATCTCGGTAAGCCTGAACCTCGCCGCCGGGACCAAGGGCCTGCTGCTATCCGCCTTTTTCTGCTCTTACGCGCTGATGCAGGTGCCGGTCGGCTGGTGCGTCGATCGGTACAATCTGCGCTGGATTTACTTTGGCCTGTTTGCCTTGTGGTCGTTAGCCTGTGGCCTCACAGGATTTGCAGCAAGCTTGGGCGTCCTGATAGCTTTCCGCGTACTCCTTGGGATTGGCGAGTCGATCTACCTTCCAGGGGGGACAAAGATCGTCAGTGTTCTGTTTGAGCCCCGCGAGCGGGGCCTCCCCTGTGGAATCTTTGACAGCGGCACGCGCGCTGGGCTTGTCATTGGTGCGCCGGTCGTCGCGTGGCTCATCGTCCGCTTTGGCTGGCGGAAGATGTTTTTCTTAGTGGGCTTCTCAGCCCTCCTCTGGCTCATTCCCTGGTTGATGGTCTTTCCCTCACGACTCTCCGAGCGCAGACAAAGGCCGGCAGCCCCCCGATCGTCTGAAGCCCTTGGAGATGTTCTCGAGCATCTTCTCAGCCGCAACCTGATTGGTATTTGTCTGGGCTTTTTCTGCTTTGATTATTACTGGTACCTGCTCGTCACCTGGCTTCCCGACTATCTTGTAACGGTGCGACATTTGACAATTCTGAAGGCAGGTCTGTACGCTTCCCTTCCTTACCTCGTCTGGGGCATCAGCGAGCCTGTAGGAGGGTGGATTGTGGATCGCCTGATCCGCTGGGGATGGGACGAAACGCGCTCTCGCAAGGGCCTGATCACGGTGGCATTCATTACCGGCCTCCTCCTAATTCCCGCGGCCCGCGTCCAGGACGCTCATGCCGCTATCATCCTGATCATGGGCGCTTCGCTGGTCGGGCTGGCCACAGGAAACCTGTTCGCGATCCTGCAATCGTGCGCTCCACCGGAAGATGTGGGAGTGTGGACAGGATTTGAGAACTTCGCAGGAAACCTGGGTGGGATCATTGCGCCCTCGGCCACCGGGTTTCTCATCGCCCGGACAGGCTCCTACCTACCCGGCTTCGTGTTGGCCGCTTTGGTCCTCCTCACTGGCCTGCTGGCGTACTGGTTCATTGTGGGAGAATTGAAACCGCAGGCTCAAGCGTGACCCGCCCATGAAACCACAACATGCATTCATGCTCCGATTGCCATGCGGAACGGACTGGAATCTGAAGAGGGTCCTGCGGGAGAAGTGCTGGGCCGGCTGCGACAGACAAGTGCATTAAACCCTGGTATCGCTTCTCTGCCGTCATAGCTTTGTTTCAAGTTCACGAAATGAAGGGTTTGAAAATTCTTCGATGATAAGTTAGCCTAATCGCGGCAGAGTTCGGCACTACCCAGGTGCGACCTGCCGTCGCGGATTCTTAGGGAGACAAGGAATGGAGCCGCCGGTCCCAACTACTGCTGCAGAGGCCACAACCCCAACACGCAACTTCGCTTTCGGGGGGCTCCTGGGGAGCCTCCGTCCTCAGCAGTGGGTGAAAAACGGCTTCGTTTTTGCCGCCTTGATCTTTTCCCGCAGCATTACCGATTGGCATCGCAACGCGCGCGTAGCGGCGGGCGCGCTCCTATTCTGCATCATTTCCAGCGCCGTTTACCTTTTCAATGACATCCTTGACGCGCCGGAGGACCGGAAACATCCCCTGAAGAGACTGCGGCCGCTGGCTTCGGGGAAACTGGGCGTGGGAACCGCCTCGATAGTGGCGATAATACTCGCCATCCTCTCCCTGTATGGCGCGTGGATTCTCGACCGCACGTTCTTCATCATCGTGGTGGCGTATGGCGTCATCAACGTGCTGTATTCGTGGGTACTGAAGCGTGTCGTCTTGCTCGACGTTTTTGTAATCAGCGCCGGCTTCGTCTTGCGGGTGATAAGCGGGGGAGTGATCATCCACGTGGAGATATCTCCCTGGCTGGTGGTGTGTGCCACGCTGCTCGCTCTGTTCCTGGCTCTCAGCAAGCGCCGGCACGAGTTAGTGGCCTTGGGAAATGACGCGGGCGACCACCGCTCGATCCTGTCTCACTATTCGCCATACTTTCTGGACCAGCTTATCGGGATTGTTACCGCTTCCACCGTAATGTCCTACGCGCTCTACACACTTTCAAATGACGTGCAGGTAAAATTTCCCGGAAAGCGGCTCGACCTCACGATTCCATTTGTTCTTTTCGGTATTTTCCGATATCTCTATCTCGTGCACCAGAATGAAGAGGGAGGAAACCCGACGCGGTTGCTTTTCACGGATCCAGTCTTGCTTTCGGTCGTGCTGTTCTGGGCGGCCTCCGTCATCTTCATCATCTACCTTTAGATGGAATTGGCGATTTTCGATTGATCCCGCTTGGCGGGAGCGATTGAAAGCGGAGGAAGTTGCCACGCTGCTTTTTCAATCGTCAATCGACAATCAGCAATCGGCAATGAAAACCCCGTCTTCGCTTGCGGCCGAAGGCCCCGCTGTACGCACTATGGCAGAACGTTTTGTAACTCACCCGCTATCCGGCTGGGGTCGTTTCCCGGTCGAATGTTGCAATGTCTACCGACCCGAAAGCCAGCGCCAACTGGCTGCCATCCTGGAGTCCGGTGCCCAGCCTTCCTTTACATCGTTCGGGCTGGGACGTAGCTACGGCGATGCGCCCCTGAACAGCCAAGGCGGCGTCATCTGTCACACACGGCTTAACCGGTTTCTCGCCTTCGATGCGCAGGCCGGCGTGCTGGAGTGTGAAGCCGGTGTCAGCCTCGCTGAAATCCTTCAGTATTTTCTGCCCCGCGGTTTCTTCCTGCCGGTGACGCCGGGGACGAAATTTGTCACCGTGGGAGGAGCGATCGCTGCCGACGTGCACGGCAAGAACCACCATCAAGATGGCACCTTCGGGAATTATGTTCTGGGTTTCAAGCTGCTAACACCAAACGGCAAGACACTCTCCTGCTCACCGCATGACAACTTCGAAGTCTTCTGGGCAACGCATGGGGGCATGGGACTGACAGGGGTAATTCTCAGCGCCAGGATCAAGCTGCGGCCCGTCGAGTCAGCGTGGGTGCTGGTTGATTACCAGAAAGCGACAAACCTGGAAGACGCGCTGGGGAGGATGACCGAAAGCGACATCCGTTACCAGTACTCGGTGGCCTGGATTGACTGTCTGGCGACCGGCAGGCATATGGGAAGAGCGGTTTTGATGCGAGGAAACCACGCGCTCGCGAATGAGCTGCCGGCAAGTATTCGGGATCCCCTAGCCGAGCCGCCCCACCGTCGTTGGACGCTCCCTTTCGTTTTTCCTTCACTGGCGTTGAACAGTCTTACGGTGCGCGCCTTTAACGCTTTCTATTACCGTGTGCATCGGAATGCCGCCCGTCAACTGGTTGACCTCGAGAAGTTTTTTTATCCCCTCGACGCGATTCACCATTGGAACCGCTTGTACGGGCGCAGAGGCTTTGTCCAATACCAGGTGGCACTGCCTCTGGAGGGAGGAGTGGAGGGACTGAAAGAAGTCCTGACGCGGCTTGCCCGCTCACGCCGCGCCTCCTTCCTTGCGGTGCTGAAGCGTTTTGGGAAGCCGAACCCCGGCCTGCTTTCTTTCCCGATTCAAGGTTACACCTTGGCCTTGGACCTTCCCGTCGCCAGCGGGTTGATTCCTCTTCTGCACGAATTAGACCGGGTGGTTCTGAATTATGGCGGCAGAATTTACCTGGCGAAAGACGCGGTTATGACTTCGCACAGCTTTGCCGCGATGTACCCGAAGCTTGAACAATTCAGAGCTATCAAGAGCAGGCTTGACCCGCGTGGTCTGCTTTCTTCATCCATGGCTCGGAGGCTCGCAATTGTCGAGAAGTGAGGCAGCGCGGTACCGCCGCCACCAAACGCACTTTGTAGGGCCGAACGGCGTTCGGTCCTGGGCGAGCGCCGCTCGCCCCTACAGGCCATCGTCAACTGAGGAGGTATGGGCGTGCCAAGTGTGCTGATTCTGGGCGCGACTTCGCCAATTGCCTCCGCCCTGGCAAGAGAGTTTGCTGCTCATAAGTTCGACCTCGTCCTGGGGGGCCGCGACCGGGAAGAATTGAGCGCGCTCACCTCCGATCTTAGCCTTCGCTACGGGATCCGAGCCGGGGTCCTTTCCTTTGATGCCCTTGACACACAGACTCATGCTTCAACCCTGCGATCTTTCCTTTCCGGAGCAGGCAACGCTCTGGCGGGAGTCGTGGTTTGCATGGGATACCTGGGCGACCAGGCAAAGGGCCAATGCGATTGGGAGGAAGCCCGGCGCATCCTCGAGACCAACTTCACCGGTTGCGTTTCTGCCCTCAATATTCTTGCCAACCATTTCGAGCCAAGGCGCGCAGGTTTTATCTGCGCCATTTCTTCCGTGGCTGGAGATCGGGGCCGGCAGAGCAACTATCTCTACGCCGCGGCGAAGGCAGGCCTGAGCACCTTTCTTCAAGGGCTGCGCAATCGCTTATTCCATGCCAACGTCAAGGTCATTACGGTTAAACCAGGTTATGTCGACACGCGCATGACGTACGGGCGTCCGGGGCTGTTTCTGGTGGCATCCCCCGAAAGCGTGGCCAAGGGCATTTTCCGAGCTATCGCCAAGGGGAAAGACGTCGTTTACTTGCCCTGGTTTTGGGGGCTCATCATGCTGATTGTCCAGTCCATCCCTGAAGCGATCTTTAAGAGGTTGCGCGCGTAGAGCCATAGCTTCGGTGCACAACGAGGCTTGGCGGTGTACCGTCGGCGCTCTCCGAGGTTCCAAAGCGGGAATCGCGGGTTGGGCGCAGGGGCGCGGCGGCGCCTCGCCCAGAGTGAGCCCCGGAGTTGCAATTATTGGAGATTGCGGAGTATAGTCGCACCTCTGGTTTAGCGTCGGCAACCTGCCCCCGACGTGGGGGGGTCTTGTCGGCAGCGGAGAATGCCGCCAAGCCCCACGCAGTTCGCGGCAAGCCGGGGCAGGCGGCGCTGCAAGAAATGCTTGTCGCTTTATTTTGCAGACATTCGGACGACACGCGGGGTGAATCATGTCGATTTCAAGGCGCAAGTTTCTGGAATCTTGTGCGATGGGCGCGGCGGCGGTTGGCGTGGCAGGAAGGCCCTCCGCGCTGGGGGTAGCCCTGCGGGGCGTGAAAGGCGGTATGGCCCCAGGGGGGTCTCCTGGCGGGGGTGAAGGCGGAACGCCGGATCCCGTCTTCCGGCCTCTCACCGACGCGGCGCTGGAGACGGCGCGCTCGCTGGGCGCCAGCTACGCCGACATCCGCGTCGCGCGCTACCGCGATCAGTCGGCGTTCCTGCGCACGCAGGCAGAAGCCGGCGGAAGCAAGATCCAGCATGTGCCCGAGGTGAGCGATCGTGAGAGCTTCGGCTTTGGCGTGCGCGTGCTGGTAAACGGCACATGGGGCTTTGCGGCAGGGAACAAAGTGGAGCGCGACGAAGTAGCTCGAATCACCCGCGAGGCAGTAAATGTCGCAAAGACGAATTCCGCCCTGATGCGCGAGCCCGTGGAGCTCGCCCCGGTTACCCCCGCTGTGGACCTTTACCGCACTCCCTTCGCTAAGGACCCCTTTGCTGTCTCGCTGGCCGAGAAGGTGGACTTCCTGCGCACCATCAACGACGATGTGATGAAGGCGCCCAAGGTGTTCATGGCCATGTCGTACATCTCCTGCAGCTTCGAGCACAAATGGTTCGCTTCGACGGAGGGCTCGTACATCGAGCAGTACATCCAGCGCGTTGACCCCGGCTATGGAGCGACCGCAGTTGACCGCGCGCAGCGGAAGACGCGCCGGCGCAGTTTCCACATCGCGCCGGTCACAGGCGGCTGGGAGTACGTCGAGGCGGCGAAGATGCTGGAGAGCGCACGGCGCGTGGGTGAGGAGTGCGTGGAGCGTCTTGGCGCGCCGCCGGTGAAGCCCGGCAAGAAAGACTTAGTACTGCTGCCCTCGCACCTCTGCCTCACCATCCACGAAAGCCTGGGCCACTCCACCGAACTCGATCGGGCTCTGGGTTACGAAGCCAACTTTGCCGGCACCAGCTTCCTCACTCCTGACAAGCTGGGCAAATTCCGGGTGGGCAGCGATCTGGTGAATGTAGTCGGTGACCGCATCCTGCCCCAAGGCCTCTCCACCTGCGGCTACGACGATGACGGTGTCAAGACCCTGCGTTTCGACATTTTCAAGAAGGGCATCTTCGTCGACTACCAGACCATCCGGGACCAAGCCCACTTGATTGGCGAGAAGGCGTCGCACGCCTGTTGCTACGCGGATAGCTATGCCTCCATCCCGTTCCAGCGCATTCCCAACGTATGGCTGAAGCCGGCGGAGAAGGCGGTAAGCCTGGAGGAGCTGATCGGGGGCGTCGATGAGGGCGTCTTGATTGACGGCACGGGCAGTTGGTCGATTGACCAGCAGCGCTATAACTTCCAGTTCGGCGGCGACGCCTTTTGGGAAATCAAGGGTGGGAAGAAGGGTCAGATGATTGACCGGGTTGCCTATCAATCGCGCACCCCTGACTTCTGGCAGGCATGTGACGGCATCGCGGACCAGCGCTTCTGGCAGAACTTTGGGCTCACCGGCGACGGCAAGGGTCAGCCCATGCAAACCAACGACATGAGCCACGGGAGTGCTCCGGCGCGCTTCCGGCAGATCAACGTACTGCTGACGGAGTAGCGCTGGAGCCCATGTCATTCCGAGCGCAGCGAGGAATCTCGCTCTGGGCTTGGGCGTATGTGGGGCAACAATCAGAGCGAGATTCCTCGCTGCGCTCGGAATGACATGGCCGTAACCCCTGTCCGAAGAGGCGCGGGAAGCATTCACGACATGACTCTGGACTGCAAATGAAATGAAGGGCGGCGTGCGGCGGGCCTTTGCCGCAGAAAGGGGAGTTGTCATGCTGAGTCGAGATGAAGCACGTAATCTGGTGGACCGGATCTCCAAGATGAGCAAGTCGCCCGAGATGTCTGTGAACCTCCGGTGGGAGCAGGAGTGCAACACGCGTTTCGCCAACAACCAGATCACCACGGCCGGGTTCACGAGCGACCTCAGGCTGGATATTTCGGTGACCCTGGGGCACAAGACCGGTAGCACCTCGACCACCGAGACAAGTGATGACGGCTTGAGCCGTGCCGTGCAGCATGCGGAAGAGCTGGCGGCCTTGACGCCTGAGGACCCGGAATACGTTGTACCCCTCGGCCCCCAGAACTACCCTGAAATCGCTGCCTTCGATGAGGCGACGGCCGGGGCGCGCTCGGCGCAACTGCTGCCGGCGCTGCGTTCCTCGATCGAGGCCGCTACGCGCGAGAAGCTGAACGCCTCGGGCTTCTTTGAGGTGAACACGGTGGCTGCGGCCATTGCCAATAAGCGGGGGCTCTTCGGCTACACCCAGCGGACTTGGGCGGATTACTCCGTCACTGCGCGCACATTGGATGGCACGGGATCGGGGTGGGCTGACAGCCAGTCGCCACGACTCGCCGAGGTTGACGGTGCGCGCGTCAACTCGGTGGCGGTGCGCAAAGCGCTCGAGTCGCAGAAGCCGCGGCGGCTGGAGCCGGGCAAGTACACGGTGATTCTCGAGCCGGCGGCGCTCGATGAGATGTTGATGTTCATGAGCTTCGGCATGGATGCGCGTGCCGCCGACGAGGGCCGCAGCTTCTTGAGCAAGCGCGGCGGGGGCACGCTGTTGGGCGAAAAAGTTTTTGGGGAGAACATCACACTGCGCAGCGATCCGTTCGACTTGCGCGTGCCCGGTTTTCCCTGGAGCGGAGAGTTGCCCGCGGAGAAGACGACCTGGGTGGAAAAAGGTGTGGTCAAGGCCATGAGGCGGGACCGCTACTGGGCCGAGAAGACCCAGACGAAACCCGTACCCTTTCCCTCCAACGTCATTATGGAAGGCGGCTCGGCAACGCTGGACGAGCTGATTGCTTCCACGCCGCGCGGCCTGTTGGTTACCCACTTCTGGTACATCCGGTTTCTCCAACCGGACACCGTGCAGTTGACGGGACTTACCCGCGACGGACTCTTCTTTATCGAAGCGGGGAAGGTCCTGTATCCGGTTAATAACTTCCGGTTTAATCAGAGCGTGGTGGAGATGCTCAAGCAGGTTGAGGGCATGACGGCTCCCCTGCCCGTGAACAACAACCGCTTGCCCGCCATCAAAGTCCGCGACTTCAACATGTCGTCACTTTCGGACGCGATCTGAGCGGGCGTCGTGTGCCGGTGTCATTTGGGAGGGATGCCTTTCGAAAAGCCAGTCATTCCCGCGAAAGCGGGAACCCAGTCTGTAGACAGGCTATTTTCGAAGAATTGCGGAGTGGATTGCCGCTTGCGCAGGAATGACTCCGACTTGCGACGCCCGCGTTGACATAGCTCCAGCCCGCGATTAACCTAGCTGAAGAGGGGCGATGGATATTTTCGTCGAAATTGCGAGGCTCAGGAAGGAAGGGCGCAAGGCGGCGCTGGCCACCATTATCCAGGTGCAAGGCTCCATTCCAAGCTACGAGAGCTCGAAGATTCTGATCCGCGACGACGGGTCCATGGTGGGCACGGTGGGCGGAGGGTGCGTGGAAGCGGAAGTGTGGTCCGTGGCGCAGGACGTGATGCGAGAAGAAAAGCCGCGCCGGCTGCACTTCAACTTGAACGCCAATCCGGAATACGACAACGGCTTGGTGTGCGGCGGATCGCTCGATATTTTCGTCGAACCCATCCTGGCCACTCCCACGGTGTATCTCTTCGGGGGCGGGCACGTTTCGCTTTACGTGGCGAAGATGGCAGGGCTGGCGGGATTCGACGTAGTGGTTTCAGACGACCGGCCGGCGTTTGCAAACCCCGACCGTTTCCCGGAGGCCGTCGAAACGCACGCCGGGCCCTGGGAAGAGATCTTCTCCAAGCTCAAAATCAACGAATTGTCTTACCTGGTGCTGGTCACCCGCGGGCACAAGGGTGACTTGGATTGCCTGCGCTGGGCGCTCAGCACACCGGCACATTACATCGGTATGATTGGCAGCAAGCGGAAGTTCATCGAAATCAGCAAGGTGCTGGAGCGCGAAGGCGTGCCCGCAGAAAAGCTGGAGCGCGTTCATTCCCCCATCGGTCTCGATATCGGGGCGCTGACTCCGCAGGAGATTGCAGTCTCCATTGTCGCGGAAATGATCGCGGTCCGCCGCCATGCCGCGCCCTCCCATCCCTCTCTTGCTTACAAACCCAAAGCCACCGAAAGCGCATGATTGCAGGCTTGATCCTCGCTGCGGGTGAATCCTCCCGCATGGGAACCGACAAGGCCACGCTCACCTACCGTGGCCGGACATTTCTCGAGCTGATGGTGCAGACGCTCGCAGAGGTTGACATCGAGCGCATCGTGGTGGTGCTCGGCCATCACGCAGAGGATATTCAACGACGGATCAAGGTTGAGGCTGCACAGGTCGTCATCAATCCTGATTACAGGTCCGGCCAGACATCGTCATTGCAAGCGGGTTTGCGATCCCTGATCGCGGATGACCTGGAAGCCATCCTTCTCTGTTTGGTGGATCATCCTGCCGTCTCCGCAGAAACAGTGAGAAGAATTGTGGCAACTTTCCGCCAGTGCGGGGCTCCGGTCGTAATCCCCACCTATCAGGGTCGCCGGGGACATCCGGTGCTCATCGGACGGCAAGTCTTCCATGAGCTATTGCAGTTGGCCTCCGACGCCGGCGCGGATTCCGTGGTCAGGAGATACCGCCCAGCGACGCAGTTTGTCGAGGTCGAGGACGAGGGAGTAGTCATCGATGTGGACGACCCCGAAAGCTACCAGCGGCTGACTGGCAGGGAGTGAGGAAGAACGACAATAAGAGCCTGCCCAGGCCGGAATGCCAAGGCAACGCCTATCCGCCTATAATCGCCCTCCTTGATTCGCCAAAAGAGATACTGTCTCGCGAAGCCGAGGGTGCGTCTTTTCGAGGACGTTTTCCGTATACAGGGATAGAATGGGACTCGCGACTTGCTGGTTTATGAGCACGGTTGAACGGGAAGCCGGGGAGGTGGCCCGGGGGCTGCGGCGACGCGATCCCTCTCTGATTGACGATCTGATCCAGCAGTATCAGTACCGCCTGTTCCGTTATTTGCTCATGCTTACCGGCAGTCGCGAGGAGGCTGAAGATCTATTCCAGGAAACCTGGATCCGGGTACTCGAAAAGGGCCACCAGTACCAACAGCGCTGGAAATTTGAAACCTGGCTTTTTACCATCGCCCGCCACTTGGCGATCGACTTCATCCGGCGCCGCCAGCCGCAGAGCCTTGATGCCCTGCTGCAACCGACTGGAGCTAACCGACCCCTCGAACTTGCAGATACTACTTCATCATCCGCATTTGACCAGGCATTCCAGGGTGAAGAAGCAGCCAGCGTTGCCACAGCGCTGAGGCATCTGCCTCCTTCATACCGCGAGGTGCTGACCCTGCGTTTCCACGAGGACATGGAGCTCGAAGAGATTGCCCGGGTGGTCGATTCACCTCTTTCCACCGTGAAATCGAGGCTCTACAGAGGCTTGGCAATGCTCCGAGAATGGCTTAAGGACATATCCGCATGAGGGATGATATCCACGAGCGAGCCCTACAGCTTGTCGACAAGAGGCAGGTGGAAGGCCTCAGCGCCGAGGAGCACAACGGGTTGGAGGCGCACTTGGAAAGCTGCGCCCAGTGCCAGAAGGGGGCTCTTGAGACCGAGCGCGCCCTGCGTGCGTTGCGTTCAGCCGTGCCGCGGTTCGACGTCACGCTGGTGCTGACGACCCAAATGCGAGCTCGGATTCGAGCCTGCGAACTCATCGAAAACGCGGCGCGGATGCGAGCCTTGTGGATTTCCTGCACCTTGTCGTGGGTCCTTGGAGTGGTCTCCGCACCTCTGCTGTGGTGGGGCTTCGAGTGGATTGGACATCGCTGGGCGATTTCAAGGGCCGTGTGGATGACGGGCTTCGCGCTTTCGTGGGTGGCGCCCGCCGTCGTCGCAGCGGCGGTTATCGCGTGGCGGCAAGCGCGTGGCTCGAGCGTGACAGAACCGCGCTGACCAGTGACGAGCAAGGGACCAGGAGTTGGAAGTCAGGAGACAGAAGACACGATCCTGTGAGGTCAAGGAAGGGTGGGATGACAATGTCTGAAGTGAAGCCTAACATCGTTGAAGAAGTCAAGGTGATCCCCTGGTGGGCTACCAGCCTCGCTATTGCGCTTTTCGCGGGGTTGCAGGTGCTGATGCACGTTGTCCTGTTCCCTCGCGAACCCCACCCCACCCCCTTAGCCTGGCGGATTTTTATCGGCTTCATGGCTGGCGCGGCACTCGCCTTCTTCGTGCTGCTCGTCGGTTATGTGAACCGTGATGCCAGAAGACGGGGAATGAGCGTAACCCTGTGGACGGTGCTGGTGATCTTCGTCCCCGATGCCATTGGGTTTATCATCTATTTCCTGCTGCGGCAGCCCTTGAGAATTGCATGCCCCAAGTGCGGAGCCGTGGCGGACCCGGCCTTCAATTTCTGCCCGAAGTGCAAATTCAACCTGCATCCTGCGTGCCCACAGTGCCACCACTCAGTGCAGGTGGGGGATAGTTACTGCCCTTACTGTGCGATGGCGTTACTGGCGGGCGCGACCTCCCAATGACGAATACAACAGAAGTCACTCGCAGAACACCTGCACCTTATTGCCCTCCGGACCATCCACGTTGACCAGGAGGTCCCGCAGTGCCTGCTCCAGCTCCTCGCCTTTGAGCTCGGCGAGGGCCGACAGGTCGATGCCCTTTTCGGCGAGTTTTTCGTTGACTCGGGGAGGGAGGACCGCCAAAAGCTTCATCCCACTCCTCAAGAAAGCTAAGGGGATGCGAACATTCACCTGCTCGCTCTCGGGCTTCTCAACCAGAACCCTCAGGTAGCGGAGTTTCTGCGCTTGCGAAGAGGATGAATCATGACCTGTATGCGGCTCGGCGCCAGCACTCGCGCCTCGATCCAACTTTTCCAGAAGCTTTTCAGCGTCTGCGGCGGTGATCTGGCCTGCCGCCAGCATCTCCAGGACTTTTCGTGTTTCTGCTGCCATGGTAATTATCTCCTTTTCTCATGAAAGTTTCTCCAGGGCATCCTCCACAGTAATCTCACCGCGGGAGAGTTGCTCGAGGACGAAGAGATTTGGTGAAGGCGCCTGGAAACTCTTGTCGAACGAAGCGCTAATCGAGTTCAACCGGTTCTTCACCGTTGGGTAACTGATTCCGAAAATCGATTCCATTTTCTTGATCGAACCGTGATGGCGTACGAAGGCCATCACGAGAGCTTGGTCGTCCAAGCAAAGCTGCGCGAGAGGGGATATCTCAAAATCGTCCTCCATCGCCAAGTCACAGGACGGACAGGTCATCCGCATTACCTTCAGGGGCTGGTTACAATCAGGACAGCGAGCTTTGGAAATATCCATGGGCAGCCTCACATCCTTTGGCCAAAGTATCAAAATCAATTAAGAAAGTCAATCCAAATATTAAGTTTTATTATCTAATTTCGCTTCTTCCAATGTTTATGCTATATGTTTATTCACATTCATTATCTTTGCCATGCTGTCATTCTGAGCATGCATAGCCGAAAACGGCTATCCGTGAGGTCAGAAACGGGGTGCCGCGGTGTAAGACCGAAGGGTAACTTTTTCGTGCCCTGCAAGGGCACCAGATAATAGCCGGGGGCAACGCCCCCGGAAAGCGCGACGCTCGTTCCCCGACCCTGAAGGGGTCGTATTACCCTGAGCCGCGGGACGCAAGACCGCTGTGACGCCACCCGGATTCGACCCTTTCAGGGTCGCACCTGGTTGAGGGCGCGTTTTCCGGGGGCGTTGCCCCCGGCTACTCTATCGATCCCCTCCGGGGATCAAGGCTCGACAGCACCGAGGGCGTACGGGGGCGCAAAAAGCAGGTAATAAGCGTTCCGGTCCGCTCAGCCTAACTTGCTCAACGGAAACGAGTAATTCATCGAGTTTCTGGAGAGTGACCAACAATCCGGCTCAAGAGGCTTGGTTCATCTTTGCAGAGTCGTTCTTGTTGTCTGGGATTCGCGCTTAAGGCAATCGGGCGAGGAGTTGTTTCAGGGCATCGGAAGCAAGCACCGCAGCGTGTTTCGAGGCAACAGGTAATCCGCCCAAGCCGGCATCGATCTGGTCAGGCATTAGACCGGTCAGCTCCGCGAGCGGCTTCCCCTTGATTCTTTCCGTCAACCACGACCCGCAGGCCACGGCCGGAACGCACCCCTCCACCTTGAACCTGGCATCAACAATCACGCCGTCCTTGGCCACCGCCCACAATTTCATCAGGTCGCCGCAGGCGGGGTTTGTGGTTTCCACCACCATCGTCGCGTCCCCAATCTCGCCGACGTTACGGGGGTGATGAAAGTGGTCCAGCACTTGGTCAGAGTACATGGCGGCACCAGCGAAGTCAGTTGTCAGTGGTCCGTGGTCTGTCGAAGAAGGGGCTAGGGGAATTCTGAATTATGAATTCTGAGTTGTGAATTGCTCGCCGCTTGCCGCCTACTGCCTACTGTTCTTCCCTAACCCTCAGCAGACAGAAAATACGCAGTAAGCAGAAGCCAGTGGGGGCAATGGAGAAGGCAATTCACCATTCATAATTCACAATAGAATTCCCCTGACCCCTGACACCCGACACCTGACACCTGCTGTCATGGTACGACCGACCCAAAGAAACAGAACCGCAGCAAGAGGACGAGCGCCACGCCCGCCCCAACCGTCAAGGCCACGCGAGGTCCAGGCAGCTTGTTGACCTCGGGGATTAGATCAGAGGCAGCCACGTATAGGGTGACACCAGCAGAAAGCGCCAAGCCATAGTTCACCCACCGGTTCGCGACCGCCATTGCCAGGATGCCCGCAATCCTCGACATTCCCAGCCCGGCCACCGCCCACATCCCGGCGGCCCGGCTTTTCTTGGCCGCCGCCATGACTGAGGCCATCGTGAATCCCTCCGGGATGCTATGCAGGATGACCGCGCCAAAGGCGACAATGCCGAGCCAGTTTGAGATCATGAAGCCGCACGCGATCAATACGCCATCGAAAAACGTATGGGTCAGCAACCCTCCCAGCGCCGCGTAGGCGACTCCGGCATGCAGAAACTCCTCGGCATGGGTTTCCTCGCCGAAGTGGAAGTGTGCGGGCAAAGAGTGTTCGAACACATGCACGATGAAGTAGCCCACCAGAATCCAGATGGCTGCGCGAGCCTCCTGCATGCGCTCAAAACTTTCGGGAATCATCACCGTTATCGTCGTCGCGAGCATAAACCCGGAGCCGAAAGCGATGAAGGTGGCAAGAAAACTCCGCCGCCAGGGCCGGGCAGTGACAATGACGCCACCCAGCATATTCGCCAACCCGGCGACCATGCCCAACGCGAGGCTGATCCAGAGATAGGACATACAGTGACCAGTGACGAGTGACAAGTGACAAGTGACGAGCATAAGTGCAGGTGCCAGGTGTCAGGTGTCAGCGAAGAGCAGGTGGGAAGTTTGCAAAAACCAACTCCTGAATTCTGACTTCTGCTTTTCTGCTCGTCACTCGTCACTTGTCACTTGGCACTGCTCTTATCCGGAATGCCTGAAGCGCACCACTTCGCCGTCGTGCACGATATAGTCTTTCCCTTCCAGCTTGAGCTGGGCGCGTGCGCGCGCTTCGGCGAGGCCTCCAGCCGCCATAAGGTCCTCGTATTTCACTACTTCAGCGCGAATGAACCCACGCTGCATGTCGGAATGGATTTCCCCGGCTGCCTCAAGGGCAGACGTCCCGGCACGGATTGTCCAAGCCCGGCATTCGTCATCACCGACGGTGAAAAAAGAAATCAAACCCAAGAGCTGATAGCTGGCGTGGATCAGCCTTGAGATGGCAGACTCCCTCAGACCGTAACTTGCCAGGAATTCTGCCGCCTCGGAATCGCTCAGTTCAGCCAGCTCGGCTTCCACTTTGCCGCAAATAGCCGTGACCGCGGTGTGGGGCCTTTGTTTTAGCCCCGCTGCGACCGCAAACTGTTCCGCCGCATTAGCACGGGCCGCGTCCTTCTCCCCCAGGTTGAGAACATAGAGCATGGGTTTCAAACTAAGGAAAGTGAAACCTCGGATCAGCCGCTCTTCTTCCGGTCCGAGGGAAGCCTCACGCAGAGGTGTCTGCTTGTCGAGGACGGCCTTGCACACCTTCAAGACTTGGAGCTCCTTTTCGAGGGAGGGATTCTTCTGCTTCTTAAGATCCCTTTCAAGCCGCTCAACGCGTTTCTCCACCATCGCCAGGTCGGAGAGCATCAGTTCCAGCTCCACGTTCTCAATGTCGTGCTGGAGATTGACCGCTCCGCCTTCAGCAGGGATCGCTTCGTCCTGAAACGCCCGCACGACGTGCATGAGAGCATTCAACTCACGCAAGTTTTGGGATTGCACACCCGTCCGCGCCAACTCGATGATGCTGCCGGGGGTATCGACGTACTCGATGGTGGCGTGGATGGTTTTCTGCCGCTGAAACATCTCCACCAGCCGGTCAAGACGCGCGTCGGGCACACGAACAACACCCACATGTGTTTCGGGCCGCCCTGCGCCCTGCCCACTCCCCTGCGCTCGGGTAAGAATTTGAAACAAGGTCGTCTTGCCCACTTGGGCCAGCCCAACGATACCAATCCTCAGCAAGGTCGCCTCGGAACGCTCAGCGTGAATTTTGAAATGCTCCGCACTTTCCGACTAGTCGACAGTCGAAGGTCGAAGGTCAAAAGTGGGCCGACTGGAAATGTGTGCGACACATTGCACACCTTCCAGCCGCATGAATCTATCATACTAATACAACCGCACTTGACGGTGTTACATTTCAGAGGGCGAAGGGCGTGCGACATAAAAGTGGGAGTCCTGCCGCTGTTGCATGACATATTTGTGAAAGCTTACGGCGGCAGCAGCAGGGTGGTCCGGGGAGCCCGCCTAGCGGGCGATAGAACTTAGCCCAGGGCGCAAGCCCTGGGAAACCAAGCCCCAGCGCCGGTCAAGCCCCGGAGGGGGCGGCAGAACCGGGGAGAGTTCCCGCGTCGAAACCTTTTCTTCCGCCCCGCTGGGGCTCCCGCGAAATAGAGGGCTTTCTGGACCCAGGGCTGGCGCCCTGGGCTGAGTTCTTTCGGCCCTCCGGGCTTTCACCGTTGCGTACCGGTACGTCCAGAAGAGTGCAACAAACCAAGAAAAATGCCCTGACCTCCACTTCTACGTCGCGCACCATCGTGTTGAAATGGGGTTGCATCCCCCCTCGGCTCGACCTACTGTAACGCTATGGCTGACTTGAAGCTCCAGGTACCCGTCACCGAAGAAGTCGAAGTTGACGCCACGACCTTGGCTGCCATTGACCGCGGCATCAAGGACGCCGGCGAGGGCCGGACCGTGCCCATCGACGAAGTCCGGAAAATGGTTCCGCAGTGGATTTCCAAATTCGAATCACAAAAGCCGCGCTAGCGGATTTAGAATACCAGTTGTGATTTCAGCGATATGCCTGGGAGCGGTGTTTCACGCCGGTGATCCTGATCGACAAGGGCGCGAGCTGGTAGAGGAACACTCGGTAGTCGCCCACGCGCAAACGGAGTTCACCGCGCGGCGGTCGGAGCTTCTTCGCGTCGCCTTTGCCAAGCGTCAGGTAATCATCGACCGCGTGCAGAATGTCAAGCGCAGTGGCCCGGTCGATAGCGCGGAGCTGCGCCTGGGCTTCCGGCGCCCAGATGACGCTTTTTTTGACCTCACTCATGGGCGGCGCGTGAGTCCGAACTCGCGAAGGATCGCTTCATGCGGGATGCCCTCACCGCGCTCGATCGAAGCGCGGGCGCGGTCGAGGTCGGCGGCCGTTTCGGGAGTAATCTCTTCCTCCTCGATTGGCAGGCTGGCGATCGCCTGGGCGACGGGGTCCAGCATGGCTTCAAGGAGGCTGGCGACAGCCGCCACCTGGGCTGGCGGCAAGCGGTCAATCAACTCATGGGCGTGTTCTCTGGTAGTGGTCGTGGACGTCGTAGACATGCAGTTCTCTCTATGGGAGATAATGGCTTTCGAATGCCGCCAAACAGCCACCATGACAATGATATCACTTTTTTGTTTATGCGTCCCATGAAGCATGCGTAGCGCAGACCTCCGTTTTTGAGGTCTGCGGTTCTTCCTCAGATTCGCGCGTTGGAATCCAAGGGCAAACTGGCAATTGTTAACCCGCAGCGGCGCATTTGTTGCGCCGCGCGCATACCGGAATACTCGCTCACGCTGGACCGTCGCCAGGGAGTGGAAATCTGCGCCGGTTGAGCAGGCGCACCGTGACGATAAAGAACCAATCGGAAAGAAACGGGCGATCCCGCAAGGCGGGAGCCCGTCCTCGGCGCCTCGCGCAAAATCACTTTCTTTTCTCCCGAAAGAGTCGTAATTTCTCTGTGCACTGTGGTGTTGCTCCGGCGATTATGCCTAAGCAACTTCAATCTAACGGATTAGAACGGAACAGTGCTCCCCAATTTACGGATTGCGGATCCACGGGGTCACCCGCGGGGCCTTGTTTCTCTGGCAAGGATGGAATAAGCTGCATCTATGAACGAGATTGTCTTCGAAGTGAGTCAGGAATCCGATGGGGGCTTCGTCGCTGAATGCCTGACGGAGGGCATTTTTACACAGGCTGACAATTGGGAAGAGTTGCGGCGAAACGTGAAAGAAGCCGTGGCGGCCTATTACTTTGACCACCCGAAACAGCCTGCGGCAATCCGCCTCCATTTGGTCCGGGACGAAGTTCTCGCCAACTCATGAAGATCCCACGCGACTTGAGCGGGCACGACCTTGTCCAGGCTCTTTGCCGCAATTGGGGCTATCGCATCATTCATCAAGAAGGCAGCCACCTCGTGCTGGAGACTCAAGAACCTTCGCACCAACGCCTCGCTGTGCCTGCCCACAAAAACCTTCGCATCGGAACGCTGAATGCCATCCTCCGCGCCGTGGCGAAACATAAGAGTGTGGAACGCCAGGCGATCCTTGAGTCCCTTTGACGCCCGCCACGAGGGCAAACGTAGCGCAGCCCTCCGTTTTTGAGGTCTGCGGTTCTGCCTCAGATTCGCGCTTTCGAACCCAAGGGCAAACTGGCAATTGCCAACCCGCAACGGCGCATGGGTTGCGCCGCACTCACGCCGAAATACTCGTTCACGCTGAACCATCACCAGGGGTTGGAAATCCCCCCGCTTGAGTAGGCGCACCGGCTCGAGCGGAAACAGTCGATTCAAAGCAGCTTTTCCAGGTCTTCGGGACTCAGCTCGGCGTCGCGCAGAATACTCTTCAGGACCTTGGGGTGGAGGATTTTCGAGGCGTGAAACGGAACCGTAACCCTTTTGCCTGCGGCATTCTTGTAAATCTGGTGGCTGCCGCTCTGCCGGGCCAGCGCGAATCCAGTTCTCTCCATTACGGTGGCAATCTCGCGGGCTGTGAGGCGTGGCAGCTTCGGCATCAGACGGCAATTTCAACGGTGGAGAGACTCACGGATACCGCTTGGGGAATTTCTTCGCCGTCAGCCAAGCGATCTTCGATGTGCAACCGAATGGCGTCCTTGATGTTCGTGATCGCCTCTTCGTAGGTCTCCCCTTGGCTGTAACAGCCCTGGAGGGCAGGACAGGTGACGAAATAGCCGTTTTGGTCGCTCTCAACTATAATAGGAAGCGTCAGGTGTTGCATGCAGGAAGTATATTCCTTATACAGAACAAATACCAAACAGTCTCTGCTAGCCACCCGCCAGCGAGCAACTGTAGCGCAGACCTGCTTCCCGAGGTCTGCGGTTCTTGGGCGACAAGGGCCGAAAAGAAGTCTTGACAACCTACGCCTAATATGGTAGCCTAGAGCATGATGCCTGGCTGTCCTGCCATGACCGTGGGGACCTTAGGGATGACGGCCCCATCCTTCTCTCTAAAGCGACAGTATGTCATTGCCTGCCTCTGCTATGACGACCGTAGTAACTTTAAAAAATGACGAGCGACGCGCGAATGTCTATGAAAACAAAGGACCGCTGTGGAAAACTTGGAGGCAAAGCGGGAATGTCTATGAAAACAAAGATACTTAGCCGTTAAAAGCGGGAATGTTGTTGAAAAGAAAGGTAGTTCGTAGGTAGCAGGTGAGGAAGAGCGGGGGCTAGGGGCTTTGGACTGGGGACTAGGGGACGAAGGCCTGCCAGCCGCCGGCGGGTATTCCCGGGCTCAGGATGGCAGCCTTGGACGCCCGACGGGTTCGGGCAGCACGGCACAACTCCAAATCCCGGCTCAATTGCTATGGACACTAGAGCGTGGCAACCCACTGTCTTCGCGGCATGAGCTGCACTGGGCCTAAAAGGCCGGAGGGAGGAATCGTCTCTGGCTTGATCTCACCATACGTCCCCCATCGGATCCCGAAGGTCTCTGCTAAAGCTTTCCGGTCCGGTTTCGGGAGAGACTGGACGCGGTGAATCCACAGATTCCCTACTTCCACTTTCAAATGGTTGGCCCCCGGCTTTAGAGCATTTCCGCAACGCAGGATGCGTGAACCCTTCCAAGCGCTTCCCAGATCGATTCCGTTCAGAACAACTTGGGCGGTCTCGTGCACAATGCCCAAATCCACCGCCCACTCAATCTGTTCGCCCAGACTGGTCAATTCAAAATCTGTTTCGTAGACTGCCCATCCGCTGTAGTCTTTCCCCTCCGGCAAGTCATTCCAGGACTGCAATTGCGATAGCGCAAGCTCGGTCTTGTCTCCAAGCGTCAAGCGCCACGGGCCATGCAAGGAGATAGGTTCGGGGATCGCCTTGACCTGAAATCTGTGAGTCTTCCCCGCAGCATCAGTCAGAAAATACTCCCCGTTTCTCGGAATAAGGCCAGTCACTTGAGTCTTATGGCCAACTTTTCCGATCTTCAGGGCGCCGGGCCAATTGGTATGGGTAAGGGTGGGGCCATCACCTGTTGGGCTGAATATCACAAAGCACGATTCAAAGGGCGCGAGCTGGACTTGAACTTCCGTCACCGGCGAATTCGAGCCTGCGCGCGCGGCATGCTTGAATACCAAGGTATCGTCGATTTCGCCGCTCGCAGGATTCCATCGCTGGGGTATCTTGTGCCCCACCGAGAACTGTAACCTTAGCTCTTGCAGAAAAGAGGATATGTTGCTGACGAAATAGATATCAACATCATCCATCTTTCTGTGGAGGAAGCCGACATTCTCCCGCGCACGTTGGCGCGCCGATTCACTCGAGTCCCCAGCCTGGACGATTTCGAAGTCAGGTGGGAGCGCCCCGGGCAAGCGTGCCAGCACAACCGAAAGGTGACGGAATAAAGCGACTGCACCTTTGCCACAGGTCACGAAATCATCCGCTCTGGGCAGTTTCCCTCCCCAGAGGGTGTTGAGAACCGATCTCAGCCGCGCCGTCCTGGTGTCGTTATCCTTCAGCCCCGGCGCGGCAGCAGGGACTCGCCCAGCGAATATCAGAAATCCACCCTCCTGAACGAATCTCATCAAACAATCCAGCGACTCCGGAGGCATATACTGAACATCGGGGACGATGACAACCGAGTAGGCTCCTGTGCCGGCACGCAACATCCCTGCTTGCACCGAGGCCATGCGCGCCAAGGCATCATCGTTGAGGAAGTCGAAGTCATACCCGGACCGTCTCAATTCCAGAAACAACTCTGTCCCGAGTTGCCTTTCAATCTCAACATCCATATTCAGAGCGCCGATGCCGAACTTGGCGTAGACGTCGGCAAGGGGAACGTACATACCCACCGGATTGACCGATACCCCCTGCTGAAGCAAGGCAGAAACCCGCTGAACGTATTTAGCAAGGTGGTTATAGTGGCGCCACCAGATATTATTGTGATTGATGACCGTGGAGGCATAGAACGCCCAGCCGGGTTGTCCGGCTTGGGGGGGCGAGTATGAATAGCCCTGGTTCACGATCTGGTTGATGCCATCCAGGAATTGCGCGTCCGAGGCTGCCTTCATCATTTCAAGGGTTACCATGAAAAGAGGCATCCGCAGCCACGAGTAAGTCTCTGCCGAAATCACCGGTTTCTGATAGATATGGCCGGCCGAGGAAGCGAGCCGCCGATGCTGAATGTCGACCGCGTACTCGTCTCCCTGCATGATGTGCTCGCCTTCAGGGATGTCTGCCAGCGCATACCCGTGCATCACATCTGCCATGGCCCCGTGGGCTTGGAAGCGCGCCGTCATGCCATGCCTCTGGCTCCAATCCGCCAAAGGGGCGAAAAAGTTCTCCAACATCAGGTCCGAAAGGGTGAGGTGATAGTCGTAACGTATATGTGGAGTCAGGGGGCCGGCATCTTGCCACAAAGCGGGGAGATAAGGCGTCAATTCATAGCCGCGGCGTCTTTCGAATTCCTTAAGGAGGCTGGGAGTCCAGTCCGCCCCATAAACTTCCAGGCTGTCGCAGAAAACCGAACGGAAGGGAGGGTCTGCGACATCCTTAATTCCATTGAGAACCTGGGTTCCTGCTGCCTCGAGGAAGAGATCCATGGCTTCGCGATTGAAATGGTCGATGACGTACCCTTCCATGCCAAGTGTCGGGCGCTTCACTTGCTGGCCGGTGGGACTGTCTACGAACACCATGATCCTCCACTGGCCCGGGGGAATCGGCCAGCTTTCGAATCCAATCCCGATCAGATCGCCATACTTCGTCTCCTGCTTAATTTGGTCTGTGATCACTCGCGACTGTTGGATGCCAGGCTGGCCTGTGGGGAGAACGGGAACTGCCAAGGCTGCGATGATGCTTTCCGATTCGGCTAGCTCAGGAGTAAGAAGCCAGGAGAAAGTCCCAGGTCCTACGATCTCTTGAATCAGGACCCGCGCTTGGCGCGCGGCTAGTTTGATGGGGATGAACGGCCCACCGTAAGGCCACCCGCTTCCCAAAGTAAAATCAAACTGCATGCCCAGACGGCGGGTTTCTTTAGTGGTGTGTCGCAACAGGTCAAACCACTCCGAGGAGAAATATCGGATGTTCCGAATCCCTCGTTTGGGGTCATCGACTTCCAGGGGGTAAACAGGTTGAAGTTCCACTCCCCGCAATCCACTTTCCGACATCAGTTCAAGTTCACGCGTAATCTCCTGCGGCGTGGCCGCTCCACCAAACCACCACCACCGGGTCATAGGTCGGGCTGAATGGGGGGGATTGAGGAACAAATCTCTCCATCTGGCTGCTTCTCCGCTGGGCGACGCATGTTCGGGCAAGGACACCGGCGCAGAACCTGCTGTCAGTGCCGGCGTGGACCACACCGTTGCCAGCACAATCCCAGCTTTTCCAGATTTGCAAATGAATTGTCGTCGGGTGAAGGAAGTCGATTTCATTGAAAGGGACCTCGATCTTTAGGTAGAATGACCAGGGTGGAAAATGCTCAGCCGTAATGGTGGGCGGTAGAGGATTCGAACCTCTGACTTCTACCGTGTGAGGATAGCACTCTACCGCTGAGTTAACCGCCCATGAAGCGTCATCAAACATAGCAAATTTCCAGGCGTCGGTCTAGCCCCGCCAAAGGCGACGCCAGCGAACATGTCAAATGGGAAAAGCGATGGTAAGCGATCAAGCAGCGGTGGCCCCCGATCTCCTTACGCGGGTGCAACAATCCGTCCAATCCGTCATTCGGGGTAAGGATGAGGCGATCCGACTGGCGCTGGTGAGTCTGCTTGCCCGCGGGCATCTGCTCATCGAGGACGTCCCGGGGGTTGGGAAGACGACGCTTGCGCATGCCCTGGCCCGCTCGTTTAACTGCGCCTTCCAGCGCATTCAGTTCACCTCGGACATGCTCCCGTCGGACGTCATCGGCATCAGCATTTTCAGCCAGCAGACCCAGCGCTTCGAGTTCCGCCCGGGGCCGATCTTCGCCAATATCGTCCTGGCCGACGAAATCAACCGCACTACGCCCAAAACTCAGAGTGCCCTGCTGGAAGCCATGAATGAAAACCAGGTGACTGTGGACAACCGCACCTCGCCGCTGCCTCAACCCTTCATGGTGATGGCCACTCAGAATCCTATCGAGCACCACGGAACCTATCCGCTCCCCGAATCCCAGCTCGATCGCTTCCTGATGCGGTTGAAGATCGGTTACCCCAGCGCCGATAGCGAGAAGGAGATCCTTCAGAACTTTGCCCAATCCGACCCGCTGGCAAACATCAGGCCCGTGATGACGGGGGCGGAGGTCGTCGAAATTCAGAACCAAGTCCGCCGGGTGAAGGTGGATGAAGAGCTTGTGAATTATGCGCTGGCCATCGTGGAGAAAACCCGGCAGCATGAATACCTTAGCCTGGGAGTGAGCCCCCGCGGGTCCATGTCGCTCTACCGCGCTGGGCAGGCCCTTGCCTTCCTCGAGGGCCGCAACTATTGCATCCCCGACGATTTCAAACGCCTTATTCTCCCCGTCTTTTCTCACCGGTGCGTAGTGAGTTCGCGCTATATCTCCACCCTCAAGAAATCCGACCAGACCGAAGCCATATTGGAAGGAATCATCGAGTCCACCCCAGTTCCGCTGTAGAAACGCAAGGGGTGCTAGGGGCACAAGGGCATTGAGTGATTGATCCATTGAGTCATCGAATCATTGAAAAGCGGTTGCGAGGCACCGGGGGTTTTTGGATTCTGGATTGCCCCCCGCCCACCACCTGCTGCCTACCTTCTGACTTCTGACTCCTGACTTCTAGGCCCTGCATACGCTACAATCCCAAATGATGACCACGCTTCCTCATTCAACGAGCGGCGGCGCCTGGGGAGACTTAAGGCTTCGAGTTCGCCAGCAGTGGGCGCGCACCGACCGCCCAGGGTGGCGACGATTTTTCCTGGGTCTCTGCGGACTGAGCGCGGCTTTTTTCCTGGCCCTCTATTCGACGGCGCTCACAGAAGCCGGCCGGGTGGGGGCGGCCGTCTGGGCCGCTGCCAGCTCACTGTTACTGACCGGGATTGTTGCGGTCAAGGTCGTCCCATATCTGGCGCGGCGGACTGCCCTGGAGCGTTGGTTCGTCAAGATCGAGTACGAATTCACTCGCCAAGGGGTGCTCTATCTCATCATCATTGCGGTCATCGCGATCGCGGCCTTGAACACAGGGAACAACCTTCTCTTCATCATTCTGGCCAGTCTACTCGCCGCCATCCTGGTTTCAGGCATCCTCTCGCAAATCGTCTTATCGCAACTGGAGCTGGATTTTGTTCTACCCGACCACGTCTTTGCCGAACAGCCCATGATTTCCCGGCTGACGGTCAGCAATCTGAAGTGGGTCTTTCCTTCCTTTTCCGTCACGGTCTCGGCTCGTGATGCAGATAGGAAAAAGCGCAAGAAGAGTTTGGGCCCGCGGCCGCGGCAAATCCTGGAGGCGCCGGTCTACGTCCCTTACATTCCTCACCGGTCCTCCGTCACGCAGCACGTTGAAATCACTTTCCCGCGCCGTGGCCGCTACACTCAGGAGGGCTTTCGCGTAAGTAGCAAGTTTCCTTTCGGCTTCCTCCGCAAGTCCCATGAAGTCCCCACCAAGCAGGAGATCCTTGTACTGCCCAACATACAGCCCACGGAGGAGTTTTACGAGATCCTTCCACTGATCGGTGGCGAGATGGAAAGCTTCTATAAGGGACGAGGTCACGACCTCTACGCCATACGTGATTACCAAGAAGGCGACACGGCGCGGCATGTGGATTGGAAGGCGACGGCGAAGGCGCAGGCTGTGAAGGTGCGGGAATTTACCCGCGAAGACGAGCGCCGCTTGTTGCTGGTCTTTGACGCCGTTTTGCCCCAGGCCGACTCAAGTCTCGAGGCGAAGTTTGAAAAGGCCGTCACCTTTTGTGCCTGCCTGGCGTGGCATTTCTACGAAATCGACGCGCAGATGCAATTCCTCACGGCTGGGTTCGAAACCGCTATGGCGCCCTCCCAGGAGATCATCTATCCCGTGCTCGAGGCCCTGGCGCTCATCGAGCCAACGACCGGCGTTTCCACCCACACCCTGCTTTCGGAGGTTGCGTCCTCGCCGCGGGCGTTCAACATCATCATCACCGCTCAGCCCCGTGGATCGATTCCCACCAGCCTCTGGGGTTCCTCTTACCTGGTTTTCATCGATTCCTTGTAGCTGCCAGTTGGCACGCCCCACCCCGACGTGGAGAGTAGAAGTCAGGAGTCAGAAGTCAGAATGAACCTGAATTCGCAAGTTGAACGCGAATTCGTAAGCTGGATGGAGATCTACCCCCATTCAAAGGGACAGGACCCCTCACCCGGCTCGCTACGCTTGCCACCCTCTCCGCAAGGGAGAGGGCCGCTATCTCATCTATTTTCGGTGGCCAGCCCTCTCCCGAGGGGAGAGGGTGGCCCGCTGTCCCGATGCACTTCATCGGGGAGCGGGCCGGGTGAGGGGTTACTTGGAAAGGCGCGAAGCCCAATACCGAGGCTATCAGAGCGCGAAGGATAAATCCGGCTGGTGAGGCAGGCGCGATCGTTTGCGAAGATTGCCACAACCGGGGCGTCCAGGGATACTTGCAGCTTCAGCGTTTCATCCTCGGCGAGCGCGAACGCTCCCCCCTGCGTTCCGCGCTCCACGTCCGGGCTCAGGCTGGAGCGCTCGCGTTCTACAAGGAGGTGTCCGCTGGTCCGGTTGTACGTAATTGAAGTCTGCTCTTTTTCACTTTAGTCATGTGTCTTGGCACATCAATGCTCAACATTCGACTCTGGGGTTTCAGCCTTAACACCCCTGACCACTTCCCCGCCCTTCAAAACCACCTTTACGTTTTCCAGTGTGGTTACGTCTTTGAGGGGATCGCCTTCGACTGCAATCAAATCTGCGTACTTCCCGGGTTCAAGGGTACCGATCTGGTCCGACCACCCAAGCAGGTCGGCGGCATTAACGGTCGCAGCTTGAATAGCTGCCAGTGGTGTTAGGCCCAGCTTCACCATGACGGCGAATTCATGAGCGTTCAGTCCATGCGGGTAGACGGCTGCATCGGTGCCGAAGGCGACCTTCACGCCTTCACGAAAGGCCCTGGCAACGTTTTGGCGGGCGGCGGGCATTACAAGTTTTGCCTTTGCCACCATGTCGTCCGTAAGGCCAAGTTTCTGGTAGTTCTCCAGGAACCAGTCGCCAAGGTAAAGTGTCGGCACAAGATACGTCCCGTGTTGCTTCATCAGTTGAATATCTTCTTCGTCGATAAAGCTGCCATGCTCGATGGAGTCCACACCGGCCAGGACGGCGTCCTTGATGCCTCGCGCGCCGTGGGCGTGGGCGGCTACCTTTCGGCCCAGGCGGTGAGCCTCTCGGACGATGGCCTGCATCTCCTCGGGGCTGTATTGCTCAAATTCGGCATTGTCACCTTTCGAGAGGACGCCGCCGGTGGCACAGAACTTGATCAAGTCCGCGCCATACTTGATGTCTTCCCGGACCTTGGCCATCACTGCGGGAACGCCATTGGCCACCCCTTCACTGAAAAAGTGGAATTCCGGGGCCAGGAGATTCTCATCGCAATGTCCACCGGTGATGCCAAGCGGCGGGCCGGAGGCGAGAATTCTAGGGCCAGGGACATCGCCGGCGTTGATGGCATCGCGCAAGGCGATGTCGGCGAAGCCGCTGGCCCCCACGTTTCGCACTGTGGTAAAGCCTGCCTCCAGCGTCACGCGGGCGTTTCTCGCACCCAGGAGCGCTTCACGGGGCACGGACACTGCGAGGCCTCTGTAACCCATGAGGTAGGGCGAGCCGGTAAGGTGTGTGTGGGCGTCGATCAGTCCAGGCAACACCGTGTAACGAGAGAGGTCCACAACACGAGCGTCCGAGGGCACATGGGGAAGGAGTTCACGCTCATCGCCGACCTCGCGGATCCGGTCGCCTTCGATGAGGATCATTTGATGATCCCGGTACGCCCCCGAGCGGACGTCGAGAACTCGTCCAGCTCTTACGACCACGCCAGCATGTTGGTTGGCTGGCTCTCCTGTTAGGCCAGCGGGAACACATAGCAATAAACTCCAAAGCAGCACAGACCACTTATGCATGACTCCTCCCCTCTGATATGGTTCCTTCCTTGTGAGGCAGGTTCAGGGGAACGCCCCTGATTCAGTTGTGGGACAGTCCGTTCACCGGCTTGTCCCCCAGCCGTTGTCTGGCCAGGACCACCGCTCCCAGCGGTCCCGCGTCGTCACCGAGTACCCCGGGAACAATCTTCACACGCCGGGCATCGTGGCGGCGTAGAAAATACTGGTAAGCTGTCTTCCTGATCGGCGTCACATAATCTCTGCCGAGCCGTCCGGAGATTCCTCCTCCAATAATCACGTATTCAGGATCGAGCATATTGACCACGTTCGCCACCAGGATGCCAAGGTAAAACTGTGCCCGCTCCATCACTTTTTCCATGACCGGATCACGCTCTTTTAAGGCTCTCTGAATAATGCTGCTGGTCATGCGGTCCCTGCCCCGTTCCTTCATAAGCTTCAGGACGAGGCTCTTTTCTCCTCTCCGTATGGCAGCGCGGACGTCGCGCTCCATCGCGGTGCGGCTGGCCAAGGCTTCTGCGCAACCGCGGTTGCCGCAGCCACAGCGAGGCCCGTTGATCTCCACGACCATGTGGCCGACCTCTCCGGCGGCGCCGCGAGCGCCCAAGTAGAGTCGTCCTCCGCTGACGATGCCTCCTCCAATTCCCGTCCCTACGAAGATCCCCACCAACTCCTGCGCTCCCCGGCCAGCGCCCAGGGCGTATTCCCCCATCATTCCAACGTTGACATCGTTTTCTACAAACACCGGGACCTTAAGCAGAGCCTCCAACTTAGGTCCCAGCGCAACCATTTTCCACCCCAGGTTCGGCGCATGATGGACAACACCACCCACCGGATCTACCGCTCCCGGCACGCCAATGCTCACCGTGCGCAGGTCAGATAGTTTCAGGCCCGCCGACTGCACAGCGGCCTGCACCAGAACAGCAAGGTCCGCAACCAGGCGGTCAGGTTTCTGCCTGGGGTTGGTTGGCGCTCTCTGCATACCAAGAATTTTGTTTTCCGCATTCACCACCAAGGCGCGTAAACGCGTTCCCCCCATGTCGATTCCCACCACGACTTCCTTTTTAGCAGGCATCCAATTGTCCCTCCTGGAAACACTCCGAACTCCGGTCAGCAGAGTTTACCTTACTTACTGATTCCGCGAAATGCCAGATTGGGTATGGGTCAGGGCTGCGTCAAAGTCCGCGAAACGTAACATCCCAAAGCGGCTCTGCCGCCTGATGTGCGGAAAGGCTTCGCCTTTCCGAGGGCTTCCGCCGTGACTGACCTCCTCAGCTCGGCTGGAAGGCTGAGCCTTCCAGCCGAGCTGAGGGGAAGAAAGGAGGCAGTCTGCGCCGGAAAGCCAGAGGCTTTCCGCACATCAGGCGGCAGAGCCGCTTCTTATGCGACTTTGAGGCGACCCTGGGGTACTGGTGTAGTTTCGTGTCGAAATTGCTCTATACCCCGAAACCTCTTCTTCATTCTGCTGACTCCTGAATCCAGTTTTGACTGAAATCGTTGACACTGCTCGGATTGAGAAGTAATCTTTGCGCACGTCTCGGGTGAAAGCGCGCCTATGTTTCAACTAAGGGAGGTTTAACCATGTCAGAAAACAGGATTTCCAGACGTGATTCCTTTTTCCTGATCGGAACCGGAGCTGCCCTTGCAGCGTCGGGCATCAGTGTGAATTGCGCGAGAGAAAAACGCCCATCCGCGGCAAAGCCGAGCCAGGCTGAGGAGGAAAGCCCCGAGGTCCGGGCAGACCGTGCGCGCCGAATGAAATGGTGGCATGAAGCCAAATTCGGCATGTTTATTCACTGGGGCCTTTACAGCGTGGTTGGTCATCATGAGTGGGCCATGGAGATGGAGGGCATCCCCGTCCTCCAATACCAGGAGTTGGCCAAGGTTTTCAAGCCGCAGCCCAATGCGGCGCGGGCTTGGGCCAAGTTGGCCAAGCAAGCAGGCCAGAAGTACATGGTGATGACAACCAAGCACCATGAAGGCTTCTGCAATTGGGATACGAAACTAACCAACTATTGCGCGTCAAAACAGGGACCGGGTCGCGACCTGGTTGCGGAATATGTGGAAGCCGCCCGGGCGGAGGGACTTCGTGTGGGCTTCTATTACTCGCTGATGGATTGGCACCATCCGGACGGGGCCCGCTGCGCTACCGACCAAGCGGCACGAATACGCTTTGTCGAGTACACCCACGGCTTGATCCGGGAACTGCTGACCAATTACGGCAAAATTGATGTCCTCTGGTATGACATGGATTGGCCTCTTACCCCTGAGCAGTGGGAGTCCAAAAAGATGAACGAGATGGTGTTCAGACTCCAGCCGGACATCATCGTCAACAACCGGAATGGTCTGCCCGGAGACTTCGCGACCCCCGAGCAGGAGATTCAAGCTGAACGGGGAGGGCGCGCGTGGGAATCCTGCATGACCATGAATGATAGTTGGGGTTACACCGAGGCCGACGACAACTGGAAAAGCGCCAAGACTATCGTCCGGAACCTGGTCACTTGCGCGAAGGGCGGGGGCAACTACCTGCTGAATATCGGCCCGAAGCCGGACGGCTCCGTGCCTGAGCAGTCAGTCAACGTCCTTACCGAGGTGGGCAAATGGATGAGCAAGAATGGGCCGACCATTTATGAAGCGGAACCGTGCAAAGCAAGTTGGCACACGTTTGCAGAATACACGCGCAAGGGGAACACGCTCTATATCCACGTCCATTTTTGGCCCGCGCAAACGGCGGGAACCAAGGCGCTCGAGTACTACAAACCGCCCACGGTGGTGGCCATCGGCGGGCTTCGCACAAAGGTAAAGTCGGCGCGCTTGTTTGCCTCGGGGAAGAAGGTGGATTTCGTGCAGGACGACATCTCCGTAAGGTTTACGGGACTTCCGCAAAACGCGCCGGACCACCCTGTGACAGTCATCGAGGCGGAGTGTGAATCTGAGCCGACCATCGAAAGCGGCTATGTCCGGAGGGAGAGACCAAGAGCTGATGTAGGGGTATAAGAACTCCTTCGGAAACTCCGCCATGAGTTGTTGGTTTGTTTGGAGCGGGGGACGGGGATCGAACCCGCGACGTCCAGCTTGGGAAGCTGGCATTCTACCGCTGAATTACCCCCGCTCACTGCCTGTTCTTATATTTACATCAATCAAAGCTACTTAACCGCACATGATCCTGTCTGTTAAATCTATACTGTCTATCACTTACCCCCCTGTCTGACTCCAAAACAGACAGTAAATTAGACAGTACGCCTTCCTACAACGTCCTCGTGACACGAGCGGATTATAGCACAAGCACGAAAGAAATGGTGCTTGCTCAGTTCGTGATGCTCAGTTCGTGAAACAGCGAGTTCGTACACCGTAGACTAAAGGTTGCCATGGGATTGATGGAGGCAGTCCTTCGTGACCTCCCATCAGCAGAAGGAATTTGATGGGGGCCGTTTCCCTTCCGAGCCTTTCGAGCGTGCAACCACCGGCGTAGATTGACGTTTACCAAAGCATGGGGCCCTAAGGGCAAACGGGGCCTGTGCGGTGACAGTGGGCGCAATGTTTTGCTGCCGCCCGTCGGCAAAATCACTGAATCTTGATCTTGCCTCGATCCAGGCCGCGAAGAGTTCCTTCGATGTCTCTTAGGGTTTCAAGCATCCCCTTCGCCTCATAATTCCGCGCTTCAAGCTCTTCGGCGAAATCAGGGTCGGAAGGATACAGGAATTCCATGTAATCCCGTTCGTCTAGGTCCAGGATGAACTGACGGATGTTCTCAAGGCTCACCTGCGTTCGGCCGTCGAGAAGGGCAATGATTTCAGACTTCGTGTTGGATTCGTTTTGCATATTCACTCTCCCTCGGATGCGACCTGAGGCGAATCGGCTGCCTCGCCCAGCCGCGCCTTTAAGGCCCGAAGCCAGACGCGTGGATTGGATCCGTGAACGACCCGCCCCAGGAATCCCAGCTTTTCCGCCACGTTGGCGCGATTCTGTCGGATAGCCTCCTTAGTGGTGGCGACGTAGGCGGCCAGGAAGGCTTCGATGCTCTGTGGCTTGGAAAACAGGTACGTGGCATGACCCAGTTGCGGTGTCTCGACGGCGATTATCCTGAGGTCAAAAATATACTCGTCGCGAAAAAGGTAGATCCGACGCGCCCGCCGGCAGAGCTGCTGGTAGAAGAAGGCATCGTAATCCGGATGCCAGCTAATCTGGGCGACATCGAAGTCGCCAGGCATACCGAGGTCCGAACAGAGACTGCGCAGTTGTTCCTTTTCCATCGGCTCACGCTCGATGCGCGCACGAATTTGTCCCAAGGCATCCGAAAACTCGCCAAACCGGTGGTAGCTCTTGCGAGCTGCCTCAATTTGCTCAGCGATGTTGGCAGGAACCTTCACGTGGATGCGGCTCGGCAAGGCGGTCTCCCACTTATTCAGGCTCCATTGACCGTTCCGGCGCTGGTACTTGCCCGTCTGAACGAACGTTCCCTGTAACTCAACCTTGGTTCCCAATAGGTGTCGCCACCGGTTCCAGGTGGCGCCCCAACTGATCGGCATGGCTGAATGGTCGAGTGTGACTTCGAGTTTCCGCCGAGCATCGTGATAGATGGCACGGTCATCGTAAAAGTCAAAATTGCGCAGTCGTGCCCGGAAGCGGCGCGCCTGTAACTCGGGCTGGAAAGAGACGATTTGGGTCGCGAAGAACGTCTGACCATCGCGCGAGCGATCTCCGGCGACCAGAATCGAACCGGAGCCCCCATACGGAAAGGGTCCGGGCGCGGCCGGGTCCTTTAGCAGCGAGTCGTAAGAAGCCCTCAATTCAGGTTGCGCCAGGATGTTGAAGGCGCGCTCCAGGGTAGCGCTGCCACGGTTAGAGGTGGCGGTAGCGCGGAGCTCCAATTGTCTGAGCCTGAAGGCCACTCGCAACTCCGCAAGCGAGGCGGTGGAAGTGATCCGAAGAACGTCATACAGGCTCGTCTGGCGTTCCCAGCGCTGGCGCCGCGTGCTGACGTAGAAGTAATCGCGTATCACCTCACATGGCAGATGAATCCAGGAAATGCCCATCCCGCCTTTTGAAACCTCTGCCCGGACGTAAAGCCGGTCCCGTTTATCAGCTTTGGGCTGCGCGGCATACCTGATGGGAGCTTGATAGAGATCACGACTTCGCCCAGAGAACGAGGTCTTGTGGACGTAGATTTCGGAACCTACTTCGGCGGAGTCAGTGGGCAGAGGAAAGCTAATTTCGTCCCCCGGCTGAATAAGGCCTCCGAGGAGGTTGGAGAGGAGGATGCTCCCACCATCATTGAAGTGGCAGACCGTCTTTTTGCCTTCCCGATTTGTGGCGGACACCAAGCGACGCAGGATCACTTCGGCGCTCCCGCTTGAGGATTTAATGGACGCTTCCATCTCGAGTGCAGAATAGCCAGCCGGTTGGTTCCCGTCAAATGACCCTAGATTCGGGTCCTGGAATCAAGTATTACGAACGCAACTTCTACTCACCCAAGGCGAAAGGAGATAGCGGAACAGTGGGGGGCCCTTAGGTGGCCATTTTTACTGTTCCAGTCAAAACACATATGTTGAATAAAGTGATGCTCATTGGATACGTTGGAGCCGACAGCGAAATGAAATTCACGCCTAGTGGCATACCGGTGGCAAACTTCTCTTTGGCGGTGAAGGAGACTTACAAGAACGGCGACGGAGAGAAAAAGACCAACACCCTCTGGATTCGCTGTGTTGCCTGGCGGCGCTGGGCCGAAATTGTGGGCGAGCATGTGACCCGCGGGAAATTCCTGTTCGTGGAAGGAAGGCTCCAATTGCGCAGTTACGAGGATCGTGACGGGCAGAAGCGCAGTGTGACGGAAGTGGTCGTGATCACGCTCCGATTCTTGGGGCCGTCAAAGAATGGGCACGGAGCCAAGGCGGCAGAAACCCCGAAGGCTTTGGAGTCGGTCGACGAAAGTGAGAATCCCTTCAACGGGCCGGGAAGCGAGGGCGCTGAGGCGGACATACCCTTCTAGGGTACGGGCTCCCTCTTCGGCGCCTACATTCGAACGACCCACCCTTATCTTCTCCGGGATTCCAACTTCTTGCTTCCGCGCAGCGGCTCTAACTCCTTCGATGCGGAAGGGGTGCGTGTTTCGTTCTATATGTCCAGATTTGGACAACCTCAAAACCCGCGTTGGGACCACTGGATGGACAGCGCTGCTATGGGCTCGTCATCGATGAAATTGGACAATAAACGTGCCCCCTACGCAGCGGGGCCATTGCGATAAGCGTCGCGTTTATGCATCCGGGTGACACCGGTACGTTGCCTTGCCGACATCCCAGAACCCCGTTTCTCGGGAGTTTGAGTGCGAGAGGCACTTCTACGGTTTGCCGCCTCATCGTCAACTGGCCACACGCTGCGGGAGATAGGTTTCAATGTAGCAGCCTTAGGCGGGCGCGGGAGCACGCAGACGGCAAAAGAATACACTGAACAGCTTGATTGCACCAGCTCCCCGCCAAACCGCAGGTCATTTGTGTTGCGGCCGTACTTCGCCTTTGACGTTTGTGTGCGTTTCCACCCTGCCAGCTTTCAATTCGAGTGCTTGTTGGAGGTTCGTCTGTGCAACGGCCAGATCCGGCTTCAGGCGCAAAGCCTCTCGATATTCGGCGATCGCCCCGTCCAGGTCATGCTTATCCCTAAGGACATCACCGAGGTTGCCGTGTGCCTCAGCGTAGTCCGGCTTCAAACGCACAGCCTCCTGACACTCGGAGACTGCACCGTCCAGGTCATGCTTGTCATCGAGGGCTGCGCCCAGGTTGCTGTGCGCCTCGGCGTAATCCGGTTTCAACCGCAGAGCCTGACGGTATTCCGCAACTGCCCCGTCCAGATCACCCGCGAAATAGAGAGCGCTGCCCAGGTTGTTGTGCGCGTCGGCGTTGTCTGGGTCGAGCCTTAGGGCTTCGCGAAACTCGGCAGTGGCTGCCTTCAGTTCGTGCTTTCCCACTAGGGCACGTCCCAGGTTGTTGTGCGCCCCGGCAAAGTCCGCCCTCAAGCGCAATGCTTCGCGAAATTCAGCAATTGCTCCGGCCAAGTCGTCTTTCCTGGCTAATGCGAGCGCCAGCCCGTTGTGCGCCTCGGCCCAGTCCGGCTTCAATCGGGTTGCCGCACGATATTCTGCAATCGCTCCGGCCAAGTCGTTGCTGTCAAAGAGGACGTTGCCTAGGTTGAAGTGCGCCTCGGCAAGGTCAGGCTTCAAGCGCAGGGCTTCGCGAAACTCGACAACGGCTTCCCTCAGTTCGTGCTTTTCCGTGTGGGCCCGTGCCAGATTAACGTGCGTCTCGGCGTTATCCGGCTTCAGGCGCAAGGACTGGCGAAATTCCGCAATAGCGCCGTTCAGGTCTCCCTTCTCGGCGAGAGCGCTCCCCAAGTTGAGGTGCGCCACGGCGGAGTCCGGCGTCAATAGCAGCGTCTCACGAAACTCGGTAATTGCGCCGTCTAGGTCGTGCTTACCGAGGAGGACGATGGCCAAGTTGGAGTGCGCCTCTGCGTAATCTGGTCTGAGCCCGAGAGCTAGGCGGTATTCTGCCTTTGCCCCCTCAAGATCGCGCTTGCAAAATAGTGCGGCGCCCAGATTGCTGTGCGCCTCGAAAATGTCCGGCTTCAAGCGCAGCGCCTCGCGATACTCGGCGATCGCCCCATCGACATCGTGCTTGAGGGCAAGTGCCAAGCCCAAACTGTTGTGCGCCTCGGCGAGGTCCGGCTTCAAGCGCAGCGCCTCGCGATACTCGGCGATCGCCTCTTCGAGCTTATGCCTGTCAGCGAGTATGAGGCCCAAATTATGGTGCGCTTCAGCGTAGTCTGGCTTCAGGCGTAGCGCTTCGCGATACTCGGCCAACGCCCTGTCCGGGTCATCCTTGTTGCCCAGTTCGACTCCCATGTTGTAGTGCGCCTCGGCGAAGTCCGGCTTGAGCCGAAGCGCCTCGCGATATTCAGCGATCGCTCCCTTCCAATCGTGTTTATGTGCGAGTGCAATACCCAAGTTATAATGTGCCTGGGCCAGGTCCGGCTTGAGCCGTAGAGCCTCGCGATATTCCCTTATTGCTCCGTCCAGGTCGTGATTGTCTCGGAACACAGCTCCCAGGTTGACGTGCGTTTCGGCCAAATCCGGGTTCAAGCGCAGGGCCTCCCGATATTCCGCAATTGCTCCCTTCAAGTCGTGCCTGTCTTTGAGCGCGACGCCCAGGTTATTGTGCGCATTGGCATCGTCTGGCTTCAAACGCAGGGCCTCGCGATACTCGGCAATCGCCCCGCTCAGGTCGCGTTTGTCTGCGAGAATCACACCCAGGTTGAAGTGCGCCTCTGTATAGTCCGGCTTCAAGCGCAGGGCTTCCCGAAGCTCGGGAATCGCCGCTTCCAGATCATTCTTCCTGGCGAGCGCGGAACCCAGACTGAAATGCGCCTCGGCGTTGGACGGCCTAAGCCGCAGGGCTTCGTGCCACTCGGAAATGGCTTCACCCTCGTGGCCCTCCTTATAGAGTGCAATGCCCAAGTTGGTGTGTACACCAGAGAGGCCTGGCTCCAAGCGGAGGGCTTCGCGATATGCGGCAATGCTTGCGTCGGTCCTTCCCAGGTAGAACTGGGCATTTCCATTAAGGAAGACTAAGTATGACCGCGATGGGGCGGCCTCAGGCAGCCCCTGAGCAGCCAGGACATCCTGGACTTCGCCTGCGACGCGGTCGTAAGCTCCCTGTCGATAAAAGGCGAGGGCGAGCGCACAGCGGGCGAGCAGGAGAAGGTCGGAAGGGAGCGGCAACTGGTCCAGGTTCACGAGCTGAGCGTTCGCGAACTTTCCCATTGGTGCTTCCGGCCTAGCGAACTCGGGTTGGTCAACAACCGTAATCCAGGGAGCTTGATTGCCTTCCACCGCGTTCGGCCTCAAAACAAATTTCGCCTTTACCCGGCGCCCCCATTTCAGAGCTTCCGCATGTTGCTCCTCGGGATCAACAGGTAGGGTCCGCCTGAGCATCTTGACCTTCACAATAGCTGCCAAGTCCGGGGTCTTCTGGACCAATGCATAGATTTCCCTAGCGTAAGCAGCTTGCTGTTGCCGATTGGTGTCTCCAGGCAGTTCTGTGATAAGGATTCCAATCTCGTCCTTTCCGCATGCCGGGGGCACGCCCCAGTGCCGAGAATAGTAGTATTCCCAACCCGCGAGGACAACGATCGCCACGAGGAAGGCCAGCAGAACCCAGCGGCCCCCGATGAGGCCAAGGCCGTGGTGACCCGTATCGGAACGATGTCTTAGCCACCAATATGTCAGGAGAACCAAACCCGCCGGAGGGCCCCAAACAGGCCCGAGTTCCTTGATAAGCCGCAGCAACACTTCCATGGCGTCTCCAGAGGGAACAAAGCTGAACAGAGTGTACCAGCAGTTGTCGCCCGGTTCAAATAGCGTCACAAGTCTAGGGACTGGCGCGCCGAGTGCCGCGTGTCAGTGATGGAGAACGATGCAGCGTGGCGTAGAACGAAGGACGGGGATCAGCAGAGTTGTGACGCCAGGAGGCCTGAAAGTTTCGCTGTGCGGCAGCCGCAATTACTTATGACCACTTTGGCGTAACGGCGTACCCGTAGGAATGCCATCCCTGACTCCTCGGAAGTCGGCTTCGAGGACCCGAACGCCGCTCGAGGAAATTGGCCCGCCGAATTTCTCTAATTCGCCGCATAGTCGCTACCATTAATCGGTAAGGTGACCTGTTGCCCGCTTTCGGCAGAGTGACGCCGAAGGGTGAGCGCTGGTCCCCGATCCTGGTCACCGAAATAGCGCTCCCGGCGGGATATGTCTCAACGCATTGACAAATTCCGAGAACCCGATGGAGAGCCTCGCCCGATAATCCTTGCTACCTCGTGATAGACCCGTCATAGGCACTGTTCACTGGAGAATCTTCAGGTGCCTGTCCTCAATCTAGTCAACACATCTTTCCAACAAACAACTTAGTCGGCGCGGGCGAGAGAAAGAAGGCGCACGCGCCATGATAAGGAGGTCCTGTGTTCGTTGAACTCATGCCGCTTCTTGCCGGCCGCACTGTGCTCATTACGGTGGCCAAGGTGGATGACAAGACGCTTCGTGTCAACGTCATTCCTCATACAAAGGCTGACGAGAACCCGGCTCTATCTACTCCAGTCACTTACACTGGCTCGCCGGCGGAACTCGATGCTGAACTGGGCAAGCATATGGCCGACTATGTCCAGGTCCACCAGCAAACCGGCAGCACATTGGCCGAGGCCAAAGCCACCCTGGAGGCTGCTGCCAAAGCAGCCCAGGAAGAAGCAAAGCGGAAAGCTGAGGAGCGCAAGAAAGCAGCCCAGAAACCACCCGCAACCGCCGCGCCGGGGTCTGCCTCTTCTGCATCCCCAACTCCTGCTGAGCCTATGCCTGCTTCGGCATCGACCGGCACACTCGGGCTGTTCCAAGCCACATCGCCCGATCCTGCGTCAATTCAGTCGAAAGGAGGCCTCGCACTCTGATGGAGAGCCACCCACTTAGCCGCTACTTTGAGGTGCATGGGGTTAAACTCCCAGACCCTAACCCCTCGCTTTCAGTGGAGGAAATCCGCGGTCTTTACTCGCAGCAATACCCGGAAATCGCCACCGCCGCAGTCACCGGCCCGGAGCAGGTCGGAGATAAGCTGGTCTATCGGTTTTCGACTGCCATCGGCACGAAGGGGTAACCCGATGAGTCGAAATGCTAGCAGAAAGGAGGTGACGAAGGAGGCGGTCCTGGCGGAACTTGAAAGCCTTCGCCAGGGCCGCCACTCCCGTTACCAGACACTTCTCGGGAGGTTTGCCAGATGCCGACAACTGCAAACCGCGGCCGCATTATTCGCTGCCGCGGTCGACGCGAGCTCTCGCACCTACAATCGCACGCCACTCAACGCCCCGCCCGGATGGCTTCCTCCGGTCAGTTGATGGCAAAAGGCGCCGGCCTGCTGCTACCGCGGCTGACTGGCGTCCCGCTAATCCATCGGGTGGTTGCTGATGACCGCTTGGCGGTGATGCTTGCCAAATCACTCGTCGAGCTGGCCATTGCGGCACCTGGAGACTGGAAAAGGGCGGAATACGACCCAACATCCTTCGCCAGGCTTACGCTGGAGCGCTGGATCAAGACCCATGGGGGACCGGCTATCCGCCGTCGCTTCCTTCTGGTTGCGACCATCAGCGACACTCCCTGCGAATGGACGGACCGTGACGAAAGCAAGCCCAACCAGTTGTTCCTCATTGTTGAGCCTTCCGAGGCAAGCTGTGGATGTGTGACCTTCGGACCAACGTTGGAATTACTGGAAAAAGTTCATCCACATCTGCCAGCGACCTTTTTGCACCTCTTTGTTGGAGCCCTTAACAGGTGGACCCGGGTCTACGACTTTAGGGATGCCGAGGAACGCGCTGAGACGCTGCGGGAATGGGCTGCCCAGGAGGCAGACGCTGACCAGTACGAAATCCCGGACGTGCAGGGGTCGCTTCCACCGTGCATGCGGCAGGCAGCACTGGATGAAGCTGAGCTTGCTCACCTCGAAGACAGCATCAGCGACCCACCCGCGACCAGACTATTGAAGGCTGTCCTTAGTCTTGAGCGCCTGTCCGCCCAAGCGAAGCGGCCCGAGCTTGGCGACGACATCAGCCAACAGCTTTCGGACTGCAATCCGCCCTTGCCTTGTCTGCTGGCGTTGTTTGCTGAAGCCGACTCCGTGGCGGCCTGCTTTGATGAGGACGCCCAAGGAATGTTGGAGGTAACACCTGAACCCAATCTCATTATTCCGTTTGACCCCACGGATACGGAGAGCGTTCAAGAGGCCTTCCGCGTGTTCGGGGTAGCCTGCGAGACCATTGCAGCAGCCAGCCGGCTAATTGATCTCATGCCAGGTAACGACAAGTGGGTCAACTAAGGGTTAATAGCTATGCAAGCCTATGTCGCCATTGGAGCCAACTGCGAATTCAAACTGAGCGAAGCCGTGCTTATCTATCGAGCTGGAGGTGAAGGGGCCTTTGCCAGCCTCCACCGGATTAAGCAGGCTGACGATGGATCTCCTTATCTCGCACCCGGCGAACCTCTGACAACAGCCTTCGTACGCACTCTTGCTCAAGGGCTTGGAGCGCAGGTCAAGCCGGAAATCTTTCCTGAAAACATTCTGGCGCGCACTCCCAACCTGCTGGTGTGGTGGGCACGGCCGCAACGCAGGGTCATGTTCTTCGGCGGAACTGACAAAGAAGCACGAAAGATCAACGGTCTTGTCTTCCCGCATCCGGCACTCGTCGTCAAAGTCTTTGGCAAGGACCTCTTTGTGCGGGCGATGGCAACGGCCTCACGGCCGGGACCAGAGACGCCCCTCAAGACCGCTCCCTATTGGAATACGGACAGTCGGGGCCTGGTCTGTGCCGGCAGCATGCGCGTACCCGAGTCTTCCGACATCGCCTCGATACCTGGTTGGGAAGGCTCATATTTTCAATCCGAATTCACACATGCAGCCGGAGCGGTGCGACTCACCAGCCACGCCGGTGGTTTCATCGAGTTGTGGAGAAGTCTTGTTGGCAGGAAGAGGTTTCCCGTTCAGTACCTGACCGATGCCGGCGAGACGCTACAGGAGTTCGTCGCGCGCGGAGGCGAGCACTGAGGAGTTGGCCATGGAGACTCACCGCATCCACTCGGAGTTGCTCGAACGGCAGGTATGTGTGCTGGTAGTGGGTTGTGGCGGAACGGGCAGCGCGGTTGTGGCAGGCCTGCCGTACTTGCATCAATCGCTTGTGGCCCGCGGCCACCCCGGAGGACTCCACGTTACGGTCTTGGACGGCGATACCATCTCTCCCACCAACTGCGTCCGCCAGCCTTTTGCGCGGTCAGAGGTCGGCCTGAATAAGGCGGTCGTACTCGTCAACCGGCTCAACATATTTTGGGGTCTGAAGTGGGAAGCGGTGCCGATTCATATACAGCCTGGAGGCCACATCTCGCGAGGTTTTTCGGGTGATAATCTCCGCGCTCACATTGTGGTCGGGTGCGTGGATACGCGGGCAGCAAGGGCCACAATTCGCGATGCAGTCAGCAACTGGAGCACTGTTTCGTACTGGCTCGACCTGGGAAACAATGCCGACAGCGGCCAGTTCATCCTGGGCGAACCGCTTAACGAGCGCAATCGCAGATCGAGACTGCGCCTGCGCACAGCCACCGAGCTCTTTCCTGAGATTTGCGATCAGGCTCTCGACAATGAGGCAGAACCGAGCTGTAGCGCGGTCGAGGCCCTGGAGCGACAAGAGCCCTTCGTCAACTCGACCCTTGCCCAGCACGCACTGGCCTTGCTGGCGCGACTATTTCGTTACGGTGAAATCAGCTTTCACGGTGGGTTCATCAATTTGACAACAGGGACAACCGCGGTGCTCAGGATCGACCCCCAGTACTGGAAACGAAACCGCACAGTAAACAAGCGCAATTCGCAGTCAGATCAAACTCAGTGAAGAAGAGCCGCGTGCTTGTCTGCGCACCCGGCCACTCTGCGCGGAGTCGGTGAAACGAACACGCTTCCACCACCCGGGCGTGTTTACAGGTGTTCTACCGTGCTACGCGAGCCTGCCTTCCAACCTCCTGCCAAGCTTGAATAGCAGCGGAATCGACCCGACCACCCCGGTGGCAATCGGGACGGCGTAGAAGAATAGTTTGCGTAGCTCGAAAAGCCTGTGTGTGTAGCCATGAACAAGGATCAGCAGGGTCACGGGAAGCACCAGCGCGAGCCCGGTAGCCAAACCCGGCGCATACCGCCTCATGGCGACGGTTGCCACTATGTGAGGATAAACGACGTTGATCAGCATCCCGAGGTTGAATACAAAAAAGAAATAGCAGAAAAAAACACCTCTCGGTCGAAGGAAAAACAGAGCGGTCACCGCGAAACCGAGTGTTGTCAGGGTGGCCACCGCGAAACGAAACTCGAAACGGCCGACCGGCTTGTGGTATGTGCCAGCTGTCTGTGACCACAGGGGTAAGAACACCGCTTCCTCGGCGTTATGGAGGGCGAAGGCAACTGGGAATAACCAGTAGAACCACGGGAGAATCGTTTCCATCTCATTCCTTCCTAATCTAGGGGCTCGACATTTCGCCCGCCCTCGAATGTCTTAACGTTCGTTCAAGGATTATCACCAAAGGTCGTCAGAACCAAACCAAAAGGCCTAGCCTCGTGTCGCGGCGTGGCTCATCAGCGCTCAGTCACATGCACGAGTTTTTCTCAGAAAGGAGACTCACTTTGCGCTTTGAAGGCAAGGGTCGGCTTGGCTTTTACCCGCTGCCACTGTCCGAAGCCGAACGGATTCGCAAATTTCTTTCGTTTCCGCACGAGCCCTCATCCTCGCTCGATCCCTGCATCGGCGATGGTGTGGCATTCGATGCGATCACCAGCGGCACCGAGATGCTTCGCTATGGCATCGAACTTGATGCCTACCGTGCCGAGCAAGCCAGGCAACGGATTCCCAACATAATCCAAGGCAACACGCTGGAAGTTCATTGTGCCGTAGAGTGCTTTGGGCTCATCTACTTGAATCCGCCCTACGATTGGGCCCTTGGACCGGCTGACAGTCGCCGCACAGAGCAGACCTTCCTGAGCCACACGTATCGCTGGCTGAAACCTGGTGGCATTCTGCTGTTCGTCATCCCAGGGGAGAGACTGGCCGAATGCAGTCAGATTCTCGCGTCACAATTCCGTGATGTACGGGTCTTCCGACTTGAAGCGCCGGAGTGCGTGCGCTACAAGCAAGTGGTCGTGTTCGGAGTTCGACGGACTCGACGCGAAAGAGAGCGCCTGACGGACAGCGACATCACTCGGGCACGGCTTCATTACGCCGGCTTGGCCAGGAACCCCTCCCAAATCTCCGTCCTATCTTCAGAGTCCGAAGCGCGGTACGACGTGCCCGTGAGCGGACCAGCGCAATTGGTTTACCGTGGACTCCCGCTCGACGAAGTTGAGGATCTGCTTCCGGCGTCAGCGGCCTACAGACAGGCAGGACGCATCCTCTTCGCTGAACCTGTCGCGGCGACGGGTCGACCCCTCACACCCCTGCATGCCGGTCACGTCGGTCTCCTGGCCTGTTCAGGACTTCTTAATGGTATATTTGGCAATAATGAGTGGCGTCATATATCCTTTTGGCAGGCAGTCAAGGTAGTGGACAAGACAGAGGAAGAAGAGGATGGCGTAATCACATTGAGAGAACGGGAAAGATTCTCTAACGAATTGACGGTCGTTTACAGCACGGGCGAAGTCGCAGTTCTGAAGTAATCTTGCCACCATCCCACTGTAGTTTTTCCCCACAGCTAAATCCCACCAATCCAAGAGGAAAAAGCCATCATGAGGAATGCCCATGAGCGCTTCGGAGTGTTGGAATACACGAAGCGAATGAAGGACACCACTACGCGAATCCGCCTTCGAGTGGATCGGTTCGTTGGGGAGGTGGACACCGAGGGGACCTGTAAGGGCCACCTTATCTCAGTCTTGGGTGGGGATTCCGATGTTGGCGCCATCTGGGCAGGTGTGGTCGAGCAAAACCACTTTACCGTAGAAGCTCCAGGAGCTGATCCGGTCGTGATCACCTTAGGTGAAGGCGCGCAGTGCTTTCGCGGAACCATCAATGTCCCTGGTCGCAGACCCATTCGCCACCTAGTGGCGACCTCCGCGGAGCTGGCCAAGACACGTCCGGGAATGGACCCGGAAGGCAGGCGCACTATCTTGTGTGACAACGACCCGACGTTCGTGCTTTATCGCATCTCCCAGCGGTTTGGATTACCCGTCGTGCCAGACTGGGCCGAGTGGTTTAGTGAAGAACTCAGGCGGCACGGGGCGATCAAACCGCTCTTCGGGCTGGAATGCTCGCCCGTGCTCGTTAGCGGCACTAAGAAGTCGTTCCTGAAGTGGATTGGAAGGGCACTCCGGCAGAAGCGCATCCAGTTTCCCGAGGGCAACGGACCGGTCCGCTGGAGTCTGTCCCACAGTTTCTTCCGAGTGAGTGAGACCGGCCTGGACGACAGGTGCCCTCAGGAGACAGGCGAAGAGAGTCCCGCCATCCTGGCGGGGCAGGAGGTAACGGCATAATGAAGGTTGTTTTGAGGGTCTCAAGCAGCAACGAACATTGCGATGGGGGATGTGAACTCGCGCTCGTGGACCTGACACCACAACTTGGCGCGATGGCCCTCCGAAGGATCGCTGTGCTCAGAGAACAGAAGAGCCTCGACCCCGACATCGACGAAACGCATTACTGGGCTTACGTTGTGGAGTACTTTTCCCCTTGGGTAAGTCTTGCCCGCACTAAAGAAGAGGTCGAACCAGCCGTCGAGGTTGCGGATATGCTGGATGAAATTGGGATGGAGGAGAACGAGGTACTTACCGTTCCTGAAATCTTCCGGGTGCCCTCGTGCCAGATCGCAGCCGTGGAGTGCGGGCAAATGCTCGTTCGTCAAGATTCGATCGCGTTCACGGCCATCCCGAGACATGCCAGCTTTCATGTCCGGACAGTAGAGATACCACTCGCCATGCTCGAAGCAGCAGCTACCGGCGCTTCGACCGCTCGCGTGTGATCCACCAAACAATCACCCACCTATTGGCGTGGATCCAGCGCCACGCGAACCGCATTTACTCGTTGCACTCAAAGCGAGAGGAGAAGACTGTGCCCATACCGGACTCGATCAGTAATTACCTCAGGTTATGTGGTCGACAACATAAACGCAAATATGTTGGGATATCGGTTATGTTGTCATGTTTCATTAAGTGCCTTCCCTTCAGCCTGCTTCCTGCCGTGATTGCCACATAATTGGCATACTTGGCTGATTTCAAATTCACTCCAAGGAGTCAGCCAAATGTTTGACCAACTAGTGGAACGCAGTGATGCGGTATGGATCTACAGCACGGGTCGCTTTGCGGAAGAGCGGCGTGCTTTCCTTTGTGACTTGAACGAACGCGGCTATGGTTTTCGCACGCTCCGAAACATCAACAAATTCTTGCTTGTTATTGCGGAGCGGGTGAACGTACGGCAACGAATGCCGATTACGGAACGGCAGATCGTGGGGGCAGCCAGAGACTGGGCCGCGAAGACATGCTCGCCGAGTTGCACGGACGAGTCGCGTGACACGGTAACGAAAAGGTTCATCTTTGTGGCCAAGAAGTGGTTTCGTTTTCTGGGTAAGTGGTCCGACCCGGCCCGTAATCCTCAGTTCAAGCCAGAACTCGACAGTTTTCTTAAAGAGCTCCGGGAGGAAAGAGGATATACGGACCACACCATTTCCACTCGCGAGTCGGAGCTAAACCTTTTCTTCGAGTGGCTTGGACACCTCGGCATCTCATTGAAGGAAATGTCCCCCCAGATCCTTGCGGCGTATTTTATTCAGAACAAGGCACGTGGCTGGAAGAAAACAACCGTCAAAGCGTATGGTAACTCTCTACGCGCCTTTTTTCGCTATGCCGCCCGACGCGGTTGGTGCGCACCAGGATTGGCGGAGACAATACAGAGTCCACGCATCTACTCGGACGCCGGACTTCCGGAAGGCCCAAGCTGGGAACAGGTCCAGCGTTTGATTGCCAATCTCAACACAGAGCGTCCGAGCCATATTCGCGATCGTGCGATCATTCTGCTTCTGGCGGTCTACGGTCTGCGAATAAGCGAGGCTTGCGGGCTAACTCTGGATGACGTGGACTGGGCCAATGAAAAGCTCCGCCTCCGACGGCTGAAGAACAAGCGGATTCAGGAATTTCCACTGACTGCCGAGGTGGGCAACGCTATCCTGAAATACCTCCAGAACGTACGGCCTCGAAGTTCTTCGCGCTTTCTTTTTCTCACGCTGCGCAAACCGCATAGGCCCATGAGGGGGCGAAATGCATCTTCTACCGTCTCCCGGCACGTTGGGGCGCTTGGTCCCTTGCCACACTATGGTCCACACAGTTTGCGCCACGCCTGTGCCAGCCATCTCCTGGATGAGGGATTTTCGATTAAAGAAATCGGCGATCACCTTGGTCACCGCTCGCCAAGGTCGACGCAGATCTATGCCAAGGTCGACCGAGCGAAACTGGCGCAGGTTGCTACCGCAAAACTATCGAGCCTGACGGAATACCTGCGGACACAAGCGCAGCCGATTACAGCGGACTGGGCAAAAGAACGCTTGCGTTCACTTCAAGAGGTCTCCCATTTCGGATTAGGAGGCCTTCAATGAAACTCGCTCCCACCATCGAAGAGTTCATCCAATACAAACGGGCCCTGGGCAATTTGTACATCGGGCCAGCTAACATTCTGAAGGCTTTTCTCCGAAAGACAGGAGATCTTGAGCTGGATGCTCTCACGAGCGGACATTGCGAGGCATTCCTGCCGATCAAAGGTGGTGAAGTTACGAACTTTTGGTTCAAGAAGTACGAGGCGCTCGACCGGTTTTTCCGTTATGCAACCGACCACGGTTATATGCGGCATCGAGTTCTCCCTACTTCGATGCCCGACCGACCGCCGCGCTTCATCCCCTACATCTATTCGACCGAAGATATCCGTCGCTTGTTGGGCGTGCCTGACTCGCATTACCCGCGAACATGTCCGTTGTCGCCGGACACCATGCGTACTTTCATCCTCGTGCTTTACGGGACCGGACTGAGATTAGGAGAGGTGAGTCGTCTGACGCATGCCGACGCGGATCTCAGAAATGCAACACTTCTGATTCGGGAAACGAAGTTCGGGAAGTCGCGACTAGTGCCGATCGGACAGGATCTTGTCAGCATCCTCAGACTTTACCGAATGCGCCATCGTCCGGGTGTGGGTTACCAACGCCCACCGACAATCCTCGCCACCAAGATAGGGATGATGATCCGAAACGATCATGCCGACCACCAATTCGAATGGCTGAGAAAGGAGGCCGGGGTACTGCGATTTGACAGTGCCCGCTATCAACCGAGGCTGCATGATTTTCGCCACACATTTGCCGTGACCCGTCTGTTGACCTGGTATCGCCAGGGGAAAGACGTACAGAGAATGCTCCCTTTGTTGTCCACATATCTCGGACACTGCGGCGTGGAGGAAACGTCCGCGTACCTCCAGATGACACGGGAACTGCTCCAGGAAGCCAACCGCTGCTTTGAGCGCTATGCCTTCACGGAGGTGCGCAATGGCTGACCATGCGTCCGTTGGCTTTTGGGTTCGACGCTTTCTATCTGAGCATCTGGTTCATGAACGCGGCGTATCACGAAACACACAGCAGAGCTATCGCGATACTTTCTGTTTGTTCCTGCCGTTCGTCGCCGGGCAGCGCAAAACAGACGTTGATAAGCTCGTGATCGACGACCTTTCGCCCAATATCGTTTTGGAGTTTCTCTCGCACTTGGAACAGGCTCGAAGTTGTACCGTTGCCACTAGAAATCAAAGGCTTGCCGCGCTCCATGCTTTCGCTCGGTATACGGGGAACTCCAGCCCCGAGCATGCGGAATGGTGCGCAGAGATTCGCAATGTTCCATTCAAAAGAGGGTGGAGAACCCCAGTTACCTATCTGGAAAAAGAGGAAATCGACGCGCTTCTTCAGGCGCCGGATCGCAGGAGTAAACTTGGCCAACGTGATTACGCCTTGCTGTTGTTTCTCTATAACTCGGGGGCTCGAGCCAGTGAAGCAGTTCGAGTTGCTATCGAAGATCTGACTTGGGACTCAACAGGAACCGGTTCTGTGAAGATTCATGGCAAAGGCCGGAAAGTTCGGTTTTGTCCGCTCTGGAAAAAGACGATGGCTGAACTGCATTGTCTCATCCGAGGAGGAGAGCCAGGCAGGCCATTGTTCCTCAACCGATATGGTGACGCCATGACGCGCTTTGGGGTTCATGAGCTTGTGGCGCGTTATGCGGAAGTTACGGCGGAAAACATCCCATCCCTAAAAGCCAAGCGCATTAGCCCACATGTGGTTCGTCACACGACCGCAACTCACCTGCTTCGCGCCGGTGTCGATATCAACACGATTAGGGCGTGGCTCGGCCATGTTTCACTCGATACAACAAATATCTATGCGGAAACAGACCTGGCAATGAAAGCGAAGGCTCTGGCTGCCTGCGATCCGGGAGGCGGGCATCGGAGAAGCAAGAAAAAGTGGCGAGATAATCCCAACCTAATGGAGTTCTTGCGTAAACTCTGAACGCGAGCTTGCAACCGACGGCTCTCCCTTGGTGCATTCATTAGAGGGCGACGTTTCACGTCGCCCTCTTCACTTTTTCGGCCAACGCAAAGTGGTCATTGCTGGGGGAAGTGGATGACCGCGTCCTGAAGCGCCTGTGGTAATCCCTTGCAGCTGGCGATCTTATCCTGCTCAGACCAGCCGAGAACAGGAGCATGGTCCGGGCTTTCTTTCGTGGGGCCCCAAATGACCTTCCCAGAGGTGTCCACGTAACCGAAACTACCATCATCCGTCCAGAACCGGGAAACATCGGACTCTGCCACGAGAAGCCCGTCACTATTCCCTGTGAGAAATCCGGGGGCGTACTGAAACGCGAGGTTAAAAGCAAGCTTCCCTGAGCGGTCAATGAAGCCAGATTCCTTTCCAGTCCTGACCGGCGCTAGTCCGCTGGCAAAAGGGCCGGCTTGGTCATACACGAACGGGATTGAAGTGTGGCCAGATTCGTCGATGTAGCCCCACTTTTCACCTTTTCTTACGGAGGCCAGTCCGCGGCTGAACGAGTCAACGTCGTCATAAACAAGAGGGATGGCAATGTTGCCGAGAAGGTCAAGGAAACCACACTTATCATTGCGGCATACGGGTACCCGGCCCTCGGCAACTATGCCATGTGTGAGTTCGAATCCGCTGGCGATTGTCTTTCCAGTCCTGTCAATAAGGACAGGACCGTCGGCTGTCTCCGCCGTGCCAACTCCTTCAAGGAAGTAAAACGCATCCTTGAAAGTTGGAGGAATCACTTCGTATCCAGTCGAGTCGATGAATCCCCACAAATCATCGACACGAACGGCAGCCATCCCATCAGAGAACGGCAGAACATCATCGAAGATGGGGCGTATCCTGAATCTTCCGGCAGGATCGGCAAATCCAATCTTTTCGCCAAGGCGCCGCGGTTCAAGTTTTTGACTATTTCCAGATCGTCGCGCGACAGGCCTACCAACCTCGTCTATCCAGACTTCGCGACCGCAGACGTAAACGGGGGCGAACCCGTTCTCGAAATCCGATGCCCAAAAGAACTGGGGCTGTATCGCAATCTCGCCCTTGTGGTTGATGTAGCCGTACCTTCCATCTTTGACGACAACTAACGGCCCCTCGGCAATCGGCCGGATGCTCTGAGCGGAAACAAGCATCGGAAACAGAATCCCGGCCACGAATCCGGCAAGAACTGGCAGTGGTCGCATGAGAGCACTCTACACCTCCACAAATCCCAGTTCAAGAACTGCTCCATGACGACGCAACGCGCCTCTTCTGCCGGTATTAGGGTAACTCAAAACACACGGCCCTTCGGATCGTCTGGCCTCCGAAGGGGTGTTAGGGTCCCGCTTTATGTGGCCAATCACAACAGAGAAATGTCATTCAAAGAGGCACTTGTGAAGCACCACAACATAACCGATATCCCAACATATCTCAGGATGTGCTCGTCGGAACTGGGTGAGAGGATCCTTCAGTCACACCCGCCGTTGCATTCCATCGACGACCCACCGTCACCAATCATTGGCAAGCTCCTTCGGAAACCCTACCCGGCCCAAACGC